>Ga0164290_1000728_pt1 | contig 87397 bp, 89 predicted proteins | sample Micstemetagenome_FD_108782 | JGI IMG/M metagenome (GOLD analysis project Ga0164290, IMG submission 108782) | Contaminated culture microbial community from soil near Moab, Utah, USA - Microcoleus steenstrupii SON62 (Illumina Assembly) | ecosystem: Environmental > Terrestrial > Soil > Soil crust... | reverse complement strand
CCTTACTGCTGCCTCCCGTAGGAGTCGGGCCCGTGTCTCAGTGCCCGTGTGACTGGTCGTGCTCTCACACCAGTTACTGATCGCAGGCTTGGTGGGCCGTTACCCCGCCAACTACCTAATCAGTCGCACGCCCATCCAAAACCACCGGAGTTATAATAATAAAGTGATGCCACTTCATTATGTTACGGTGTATTAATCCTCCTTTCGGAGGGCTATTCACCAGTTTTGGGAAGGTTGCGTACGTGTTCCGCACCCGTTTGCCGGTCGTCAGCAGGTATTGCTACCCCTGTTACCCCTCGACTTGCATGTATTAAGCCTGCCGCTAGCGTTCATCCTGAGCCAGGATCAAACTCTCCATTGTAAATGAGTTGTTTGAACTGACTTCGTATTTTCTCTCGGAAAAAACTTGTCAAATTCTAATTAATGTATTTCGCTAAAAATTACCTTTTGAATCATTTAAGATTCGTGCTGTTGTTTCCAAACTTTCAAAGATCTTTTGGTCTTTTTTGACCCCCGTTTTTTCGAACGGAGTGCAAAGGTAAGAGCCTTTATTTTACCACCCAAATTTTATTTGATTTTTTTCTGAAAAATTTTCTGAAAAATTTCAAGAAAACCGAGTGCAAACTTTTGAAGAACTATCCCTTTTTTGTTTTGGGAGTGCAAAGGTATGAGCCTTAAGTTACCCACTAAATTTTTTTTTCTTTTTTTGAACCTTTTTTTAAAAAATTTCTAAAAAGTGAGATGTTTTTGTCTTAGAACTACCGCTTTTTTTAATTGCGGACGGCAAAGATAGAGGGATACAGGTTATTACCAAACTTTTTTAGAGAAAAATTTATGGAGTTCCTCTCCCTTGATTACATCTACACTTCCAGAACCCAATACAGGCAATGGTTTTGCTGTATACAGCGGCTCAAAAAAAAATTAAAAAAAATTGCAGAATCTTTGAAAGCAGCCTGATTTATACTCCCCTATCCCTGTTTTTCACCTTATGGAGGTAACCAGAAATAATTTATGCCGATGCGTATTGTACCTCCATCAGAAAAAGTCCGCGGGCAGGAACGGAAAAATCTGCAGTAGAACAGTCCTTGCTTTCAATAATGGCCTGGAACTCATTGATGCCAATTCGGTTAGTGCCTACCCTTAACATGGTACCTACTAAGCCTTTAACCATCCCACGAAGAAAACGATTGGCCCTTACCTGATACACTATACAGCCATCCTTAATGATCCACCCGCTTTTGCTGATGTTGCAGATAAATGATTTAACCTGCGTATTTCTTTTTGAAAAGCTGGTAAAGTCGTTGTAGTGCAGCAACAGCTCTGCGGCTGCATTTAACGCATGCATATCCAGCTTGTAGGGATAGAAATAGGCTCTTTCAGACAGGAATGGATTCTTTGACTGGTAGATATAGTACTCGTATTCCCTATACAGGGCATCAAAGCGGCAATGAGCCGTATCGGCTACGTTATATAATGACTTAATCACTATATCAGCAGGAAGGATGGAATTCAGGTTATAGACCGACCTGGCAAGCTGTTCGGGTGAAAAAACGAATAAAGAATCAAAATGAAAATAATTGCTCCATGCATGAACCCCTGCATCTGTACGGGAAGATCCCGTTAATACAAAACTTGTTTTAAAGAAAACCTGTAAGGCCTTTTCTACTTCCGCCTGTATTGAATTGGCATTTATTTGTTCCTGGAAACCGGAATAGTTGGTACCCCTATATGCTACCTCGATAAAATACCTTGGCATAAAAGCTTAACGTTTAATGTCGAACCATTGCTTTAAAACGGGTAATAAAATAAGCATCCGTAAGCTGGCTTTCGAGTGTGTGAAAATTATGAGAGTCAGACACAAATGCGTAAGCCAGGTCAAAAAACCGGTATTTACCCTGGTCCTTCAAAAACAATACAGCAAGATTTTTTACTTGTTCTACAGAATAGCATTTCGACTTTAAAAATTTTTGTGCCGCGGTGATCATGCCATCGTCGGTATCTTCTGCAACCATTTTTTTCCTGAGTTTTAAAAAGTCTTCTTCCGTTGCATACGCTTTACAATCAGAGTTGATCATTGGGGAAATACGGGGCGTTTCAGTTGAGGAATCAGGCCTTGCATCCGCTTTTATCTCAATGGGTAAAAATTTCCTGTCGTCTGTTGCTTCCGTTTTTTTGTTGGTCTCCATAGGCTTTGTCTGGGTATCCCTGGCCTGCTCTTCCAACTGAATTGTTTCTTTTTGTTTTTCTGCCCCCGGTTCTTTCAGATCATCAGCTGGTTTTACGATCGCCGTATTATTTTCCGGCAGTCCTGATGAACCCGGTGAATGCGCCCCATTTGTTTGCTCCTGGTCAACAGGTAACAATACTATAATCGTATCCTGTTTATCGCCTGTGATATCGATATATACCAGTTCAAGTCCCCCGCTGGTTGTTGTGGATCTGCTTTTTACGATGACCGACTTGTTTAATTGCAAAGCCTCTTGAGTCTTATCCTCCTGCTTTGGTACTGCCTGTGATTCTTTAACAGCTGCCACTGGTTTAACTGCCGGCTCAGCCTTTTCCTGTTGTTTTATGGTAGGATCATCCACAACCTCAGACAACATACTGGAGAATTCGTCTGTTTTTTCTTTTGCAGTTGCTGTAGTCATATCCGATTGGTTGGAACTGGACATTACCACATCCAGGGTCTGCATATTGAACAGTCCCCATCCTTTGTCGCCAAACTTTTTAATCAGGTAGCCTGCATCCTTACTGATACTGCATACAAATGTCTGTTCTTCAATTTCACCCTTCGGAAAACCAATGGTGATATTGATGGCGCCCTCTTTCAATTTTGGAATAATAAGATAACCTATTACTGATGAGCTGAAGATCTTTTTATCAATCTTTGCATAAAATGGCTGCTTTCCTTCTGTTTGCAAATAAATAAAATGATTTAACTGTGCAGGGAGCAATAAAGGAAGGAAAACGATGAGTAGTAAGGAAAATATGGCTTTCAATTTCATTATGCCGTTGTTGCTTTAAACACAAATCTACTTATTATTATCGTAGTGATAGTTTGAAAGGCTAATAAATGCCAACTCGATCCTGATCAAATAAAAAAAGGAAACATTGCTGTTTCCCCTGAATACGTATTTGTTACTCCATCAAAATCTTGGGCAAGGTATGCCTTTCACTTGTGAAGGACGGTGGATATAAATGAGCGAAAATTCTGACCCTCCCCTGCTGGCAGTTGCAGCCTTAAGGCCAGAAGTATTGATATCATAACTGGCACCGATCCTTAAACCGTTGATCTCAAGACCTACATACGGTATAATAGCATCATTTACCCTCATCCAGGAACCAAAATAAACATTGGTAGGATTGTTTTCATCTCCATTGACCAGGGCGGATAAAGCTCCCCCAAATACAATTTCGCTGGCCTTATTCTGCATCTGGAAGATAGCAGAGGTATTCACACTGATATTATCGCTTACAGGGAATGAACCACCCCCATGTACCGTCATACGGGAAGCCAGCTTCCAGGTTTTATCTATAAAACTCAGGTTGGGCTTATTGATATGGTAGATTGAAAATCCAAGGTAATAGTTGTTGCTGCCATTGGAGGAGCCAGAATACAACAGGCCGGCATTCATATCAAAATAACTTTGGGAAGTTCCGTTACCGAATACTTCAGAAGTTGGATTGGTGAATCCATTTTGGGTTAACTGGTCTTCGAATGTGAGTTTAGTGGGGTCAAGCACCACACTGCTGTATGTAGCCTGGAAACCTGCACCTATTGTATTATAACCATCTTCATCCAGTGCTTTGTGATAGCTCAACGACATGGAACCATAATTCAACTTAAGGGCTGCATCAGCGCTTTGATCGCTTAAACCGGAGAAACCAATACCAAAAACATCTCCTTGCGGGATCTTATTTTTTAAGATGCCAAAATCCAATGAAGCGCTGGTGGTTACGTATGCCTTGGGAATGGAGGGCCACTGATCCCTGTGATTGGCTGCCAGTCTCCAGGAACCATCAAACTTACCGGTAAAGGCTGGATTGAGCGTTAAGGGAGAAGAGAAAAACTGGGAAAAGTGAGGATCCTGTGCCTTAACAACTGTAACAGTAGCTACAAGCAGTAAAAACGATAGGGCTTTTTTCATTTTGGTAACACTTATATTATATGATGGTAAAGATAGGGAAATGACCTTAAATGCTGCATCAAACTGAGCAAATGGTTTGCCGGTTAAAAAAAATTTGAGTGTTTACCCTTAGGTTTCACAACTGGCAAGGCGCTAATGCCCGTCAGGACTGCATTTTCTGGCCAAATGCCAGGTCGCCGGCATCACCCAGGCCAGGCACAATATACCCTTTGGCCGTCAATTCATCGTCAATATCCCCACACCAAATGGTGGCTTTGGGCACTTCCCTGAGTACGTATTCGATACCCACCGTGCAGGCAATAGCGCATACGATATGCAGGTCTTTTATCTCGCCTTCGTCTTTCAAATATTGGATTGATTTAACCAGGGAAGCACCTGTAGCGATCATCGGATCGCTGATGATGATCACTTTGCCGTCGATTTCGGGACAGCTCATGTATTCAAGACTAATATCAAAGGAGCCATCTGGGTTGTGCTTGCGGTAAGCACTGATAAAAGCATTTTCGCCTTTATCAAAGTAGTTCAAAAGGCCGGTATGCATACCCAGACCGGCCCTCAAAATGGTGGCCAATACGGGCTGGGAAGCCAGCACTTTACAATTAGCCGTACCCAAAGGAGTAGTAACTTCCTGTTCTACCCACTCCATTTTCTTACTGATCTCATAAGCACAAACTTCTGCAATTCTCTCCAGGTTACGGCGAAAACGCATACGGTCGCTTTGTACTTCCACGTTACGTAATTCGCTTACCCAGTTGCTGATTAAAGAGTGCTGTTCGCTGAGATTGATGACCATGTATAAAGCTTTGAATGTTTAATTTTTGAAATGCGCCACATATAACACAGTTTTGCACAGTTTTACTTAGCCTCGAACCGCACTGGTGAACACGAACATAATTACCGCTAAGAAAAAGTGTGCTCCTGCAAAGGCTGTAAAAATAGGGATTTAAAAAAATGAATAAAAATGATTTACAGGGCTATTGGAATAATGAGCGGCAGCAGTCTTGATGGACTGGATATTGCTTTTGTAGAGTTTCTCGAAACAGGAGGCCGGTGGAGCTATGAAATCATCCAGGCAGACTGTGTTGGTTACAGCCAGGAATGGGGAAATAAATTAAGAAATGCTGTGACACTTCCGGCATTAGACTACCAGTTGCTGCATACTGCCTATGGTCATTATACCGGCCAACAGGTAAATGCTTTTATAGAAAAACACGGGCTGGAACATCAAGTAAACCTGGTGGCCAGTCATGGGCATACCAGTTATCATTTACCACAGCAGCAGATGACGGCTCAATTAGGTGACGGTGCTGCTATTGCTGCCGAAACAAAACTCAATGTGGTGAGTGACCTGAGAAGCCTGGATGTAGCGTTGGGCGGACAGGGAGCACCGATAGTACCTATTGGCGAAAAATTATTATTTACCGGTTTTGACTACTTTTTAAATATTGGGGGCATTGCCAATATTTCAATACACGAAAAAGGCAACTGCACAGCATATGATGTGTGTGCTGCTAACCGTGTGTTAAATATGCTGGCTGCAGAAAATGGCTGGGCATTTGATGAAGGAGGGAAATTGGCGGCAGCAGGTAACGTGGATGCTGATCTGCTGGAAAAACTAAATTCACTGGATTATTACAGTCAACCCTATCCGAAATCATTGGCGAATAGTTTTGGAACCGACATTGTTTTCCCAATCATTCAATCATCTGCACTTTCTTTACAGGACAGATTGAGAACCTGTGTGGAGCATATGGCGATCCAAATAAAGAATTCGGCAACTGTTGCTGCAGAAACAAAAAAAATGCTGGTGACAGGCGGCGGGGCCCTTAATACCTATTTGGTGAACAGAATAAAAGAGTTGCTTTTGCCTTTGAACATAGAAGTTATAGTGCCGGATGAAAAAACAGTTCAGTACAAGGAAGCAGTTATTATGGCGCTGATAGGAATATTAAGATGGAGAGAAGAAGAAAATGTACTGGCGTCTGTTACAGGTGCATCGAAGGGAAGTGTTGGTGGTGCGTTGTGGATTGGATAATGTGTTGCTGGTTTCTTGTTGGATGTTGCTGGTTTCCCGTTGTTGAAAGCCTGTTTGTTTTAAGAGCTGGCTTTTCTTTAACATTGTGTTTTGAATGTTTTGATTTACTTGTATAAAATTTCTGAAATGAAAAAAATATGCTGTTTTATTACCATTATTGCTTTCATACTCAGCGCCTGTCAAAGCAAGGCTGAAAAAGAAAAAGTTGCGGAAGAAACCTATGAAAAAGCCAAGGAATCACTGGAGGACAGGGAAAAGAAAAATCCTGTTGAATTTATTTCTGTTACCAGTAAGGACAAACATAATTTGATTGGGCAAACTGTTATCAAAGGGGCCGTACACAACAAGGCCAAGGTTTGTACCTATAAGGATGTGGAACTGGAGTTATCTTTTTTTAGCAAGACAGGCGTGCTGCTGGAAAAAGACAGTGAGAAAGTATATGAAGTAATTGAGCCGGGTAAAAGCGCTGAATTTAAAACAAAGTATTTTGCCCCAAAGGGAACGGATAGTGTTGGGCTGAAAGTTGTGGGGGCAAAGGTGAATTAAACTTTTTAATGAAACCATTTCTTTTTCTTTCCTTCACCTTTGCAGTCTGCATTGCCAATGCGCAACAAGTTTATTTTATTCCAAAACAATTTATTGAACCACTGGAAATACTGCAGGAAGCAGGCAATCCGTACAGGGACAGTAACCAGCCCTGCAGATTAGAAGTAGACAGCTTTGAGGTAAGCAGGCAAATTACATTAGGCGAGTTTAAGGAGTATATTATTGCCATACAAAAGGATTCTTCCGCTGCCTTCTGTAAGAGCCAGATGCCTGACTCAACTATCACTTCAATTGAAAAATACAAAGCGTACCTGAACAATCCTTATTACAATGCTTATCCGGCTGCCGGGATAACCTGGGAATCCGCAATGAATTTTTGTAAATGGAAAACATTCAAGGAAAATAACAAAGATCCCATCCGGTTTATATACCGGCTTCCTAAACATTCAGAATGGCTGGCTGCATATACCTATCTTACTAACCACCACATAAAAAACGATTTTAATCAACACTTTTCTGACTGGACAATGCAATTGTATTTTGAAGGGGGATACTCCAGTGATTCCTGCTTTGTATATCGTGACATGTCGTACTATCCTATAAAAACGGATCATCCAAGTTATCATAGAATGGTGGCATTGGGTAATTCGTTTTACTTCCAGTCGAAGCTGGCATTTCGAAAAGGCTATTATACCTTCAAAGGCTATCGCCACATAGCATTCAGAATTGTAAAAGTGTATTTAAAAGAAAAACCAAAATATAATTTCTTTTTGAATGAAATATTCAAAAGTTGGGGAATCACCAAACCTTAATTAAGACAAATGAAAACGTTGATATATTTCATATCCCTTTTAATTGGCTTCTTGTTTTCGAAAGAGCTCAACGCACAGGCTACTTCTTTATTCCTCAAAAATGAAAACGTAACATGTCATTACACAGTTGTTAACGGAAGAATTACAGGCCACTATTCGTCCGTTTATATAAACGGAGTTAAAAAGTGTGAAGGTCAATTAATAAATGGTTACCGAAAAGGTAAATGGACAGTTTGGGATTCAACGGGCAGAAAAAGAATGGAACGGTTTTACAAAAACCAGCTGGAATTTGACAGGATATTTCCGCCTGTTTCAACTGAAGGGTCAATACCATTACTGGCAAGCAATCCTTATCCAATGCAATACGATTCAAACAGGCTTATTAAATACGCTAAAATTGCTGTGGATGATGCTATCTGGAGACACAAGTATTGGAGAACACTGACGCCAAAAGATAACAGTACGCTTTTCGACAACAACAAACTATTGGAAATCATTTGTGACCTTGTGAAACAGGAAAGAATAAACGTGTACAGTACAATAGACGACCGTTTTACGACAGTCATAAAAATGGATACGTTTGATATTGCGCAAGCAGAATTTATTGGTCTTGCTATAAAAGAAGAAGGAACTTTTGATTTGAACCGGCTGCTATTTGAATACCGGGTACTTGGGTTGTCGCCCGTTGTAAGATATAAGGGATACGAAGGCACGCTCTTTTGGGTGTATTATCCAGACATTAGAAAATATCTTGCCAGGCACACCATTCTTTCAGATAACCCTTTTATAAAAACCCTGGACGACCTGTTCATCTTCCGTGACTTTGCTTCAACCATTACAAAAACAACCATGAATAATCCAATGGATCTCCCATTCAGCCAATACCCCAATTTTACAAAAGCAGATGAAATAAACCAGGCCACTATTGAGGAACTTAATGTCATTGAACAGGAAAACAATCTCTGGATGTATTTTGCGCTACCACAGGTTAAATAAACTCAAACCCATCCCCATCAAACAGTCCCAGGTCGCTCAATTTTAAATGCGGTATCACCAGCAATGCCATAAATGACAAGGTCATAAATGGTGCGGCCAATGTGGAGCCCAATTGCTCTTTTGTCATTTTATCAATAGCAGTATAATCATCGGCTACTTTGTATCCATCTTCATTACTCATTAAACCAGCAACCGGCAATCCCAAAACTGCGGCAGAAGCAGTACTTACAGCACTCACCCCACCCAGTTCTTGAATCACCAGGTTTACGGCCTTGCAAATGCTCTCATCATCCACCCCTACGGCAATAATATTGTGGCTGTCGTGTGCCACTGTGGATGCAATTGCGCCATGTTTCAACCCAAAGTTTTTTACAAACGATTTCGCCACCGGCGCATTTTTATACCGGTTGACCACCACAATTTTCAATATATCATTTGCCACATCACTTACCATATTTCCGTTTTCTACTTTGGGTACCACCGTCAGCTTATTGGTGATCAGTTGCCCTTCCAGCGCTTCAATTACAAAAATCTCGTTCTCTCCCTTAAATGGTATCACAAAATCAGCAGGAATTTTTTCTGCACAGCTGAATTGATTGATGGCTGCTGCAGGTACTGTTTTTATCAATGATTCCCCATTGGATGCAACCACTTGTCCATTAATAAAGGTTTGCAATACTTTAAAATGCACCAGGTCCTCCACTATAATAAAATCTGCGTCATCGCCCGGTTGCAATGTGCCTACGTCCATTTTATAATGCTCCACAGGATTGATACAGGCAGCCTGCAGGATCTTAAACACATCAATCCCCTTCGCAACCGCCCTTGCACAAAGCTGGTTGATATGACCTTCCACCAAACTATCCGGGTGCTTATCATCACTGCAAAACATCATCTTTTCGTAATGTTCATCCATCAAACGAATCAATGCTTCAAAATTTTTGGCCGCACTTCCTTCTCTTATCAGAATTTTCATTCCATAGCTGAGCTTATCCAGGGCTTCTTCTGCAGTAAAACATTCATGATCGGTGCTGATGCCCACCTGGCCGGAAGGCAAACCTGCTTCAATATATTTTTTTGCGTCTGCTCCTCTCAATCCCGGTGCATGACCGTCAACCGGCTTATTGTACTTTCTTGCAGATGCGATCTTCTTCATTACTTCTTCGTCGTTAAACAACACACCCGGAAAATTCATCATCTCACTCAAATATTTGATCTCCGGTTTTTGCAAAAGTTTGTCTACATCTGTTGAATCCAATGCAGCACCTGCCGTTTCAAAAATGGTAGCCGGTACACAACTGGGTGCGCCAAAATGAAATTTAAACGGTACGGTCTCACCATTTTCAATCATGAACTCCACTCCTTTCATTCCGCATACATTGGCAATTTCATGCGGATCGCTGATGGTGGCAACTGTGCCATGCACCACTGCCAGTTTTGCAAATTCAGAAGGCACGAGCATACTGCTTTCCACATGCACATGACTGTCGATAAAACCAGGCAGAATATAGCTAAGAGGGGAAAGAGAAACAGAGGATAAAGGAGAAATGGAGATTATTTTTCCGTGATCATATACCAGTTCGCCATCAAATATTTTTTTATTGCGGATATCAACGATCTTACCTGCTATCTTTTGTGCCATGTTTAAATTTTTTGAATGATACAAATGTAATGGACACAATCTTGTTTTTCAGTTATCTTTATTCTTCAAAATCAAAAAATGAAGACACTCATTATTATCGGCCTGTTTGTATTGTTTCTCGTAAGCGTACAATTCGCCAGCGCACAAACAGTAGACGAAGTAATTGACAAATACATGGCAGCCCGTGGTGGAAAGGAAAAATTAATGGCCAACAAAACCATTTATATGGAAGGCAGCCGTGAGATGATGGGCAATGAGGTAACCGTAAAAATCACCAAAGAACAAAATAAACTCAGCCGTACCGATTTTGAAATGGGTAGCAGCAACGGTTTTAATTTAATTACGGAAAAAGGTGCCTGGAATTATTTTCCGATGCGGATGGATGCACCACAAAAAGCAGAAGACTCCCTGCTTGCTGCTATGCAGGTTGAAACAGATATTGCAGGACCATTGGTTGATTATACGGCTAAAGGGCATACCGCTGTACTGGAAGGAAAAGAAAATGTAGGCGATGTGGCCTGTTATAAGATCAAACTTACCACCAAGGCTGGTAAAATCATCACTTACTGGATACAGGCTGATAATTATTTGCTGGTTCAGTCAACACCAACTGGCGGCATGATGGGCGGGCGAAGAAGAGGAAATTCAGACGGAGGAGGGCAAGCAAACAGTAACAGGACCTTCGTTATGTACAAAGACTATAAAGCCGTGGATGGCGTTCTTTTTGCCCATAGTATCGAATCAAGGACCGAAGGAGGTGAAGGCAGGGGCGGTGGTGGCACCACGTTTGACAAAATAGAACTCAACAAGCCTGTAGACGAAAAACTCTATAAGCCCGAATAAAACTATATCGTTTGCGTAGACTATTCCAAAAGAATTTTCCAGTAACGAAAGTCCCATGAATAATTTATGGGGCTTTTTTATTGCACTATTATTACATTTGCACCCTCATAACCAAACTAAATAAAATTATAACCATGAGTACAGTTAAAGTTGCCATCAACGGTTTCGGACGTATCGGCCGTTTGGTTTACCGCCAGATCTATAACATGCAGGGTATTGATGTTGTTGCTATCAACGACCTCACCAGCCCTAAAGTACTGGCACATCTTTTAAAGTATGACAGCGCCCAGGGCCGTTTTAATGCAGACGTAAAAGCAGCAGAAGACTCCATTACAGTGAACGGCGACCTCGTTAAAATATATGCACAAAAAGATCCTGCACAAATTCCATGGGGCAGCCACGATGTGGATGTTGTATTGGAGTGTACCGGTTTTTTTACTGATAAGGCGAAAGCAGAAGCTCATATTACTGCGGGTGCCAAGAAAGTAGTTATTTCTGCACCAGCAACCGGTGATTTAAAAACGGTTGTTTTTAATGTAAACCACAATATACTTGATGGAACAGAAACAGTGATCAGCTGCGCAAGCTGCACCACCAACTGCCTGGCTCCCATGGCCCAGGTACTCGAAGAAAAATTGGGAGGTATCGTTAATGGTTTAATGACTACCATTCATGCTTATACCAACGACCAGAACACACAGGATGCCCCGCATCCAAAAGGTGATCTTCGCCGTGCAAGGGCCGCAGCACAAAACATTGTGCCTAACAGCACTGGTGCAGCAAAAGCAATCGGTTTGGTACTTCCAAGCCTCAAAGGAAAACTGGACGGCAGCGCACAGCGTGTACCCACCATCACGGGCTCTTTGACAGAAGTAACTGCGGTATTGGGTAAAAAAACAACCGTAGAAGAAATCAATGCTGCCATGAAAGCTGCTTCTAACGAAAGTTTTGGTTATACAGAAGACGAACTGGTGAGTACCGACATTATCGGCATTCATTTCGGTTCTTTATTCGACGCTACCCAAACAAGGGTACAAACTGTGGGTGATACTCAGTTGGTGCGTACTGTTGCCTGGTATGACAACGAGATGAGTTATGTAAGCCAGTTAGTGCGTACGGTACAGTATTTTGCTGGATTGATAAGTAAATAAACTTTGGGCCCGGCTGTATTGATATAATTAAGCTTCATTGTCGTCGCACTCATGTACCGAATATCTTTATTGACCATAAAATCAAAGCTCCCTGTGAAAAATCAGGGAGCTTTTTGTTGCGGCAATTGTTACCTTTATAGTTCAAATTATAGTTATGAATGCTGAATTATTAAAACGTATAACAATCACAGCAGGTCTTATGGGAGGGAAACCCACTATACGAGGTATGCGTTTTCCAGTAAAAGATGTGCTGGAATTACTTGCATCGGGAATGACTCATGCAGAAATTATTGAAGAACATCCAGCACTGGAAGAAGATGATATTAAAGCGGCTCTTTTGTATGCGGCTCTCAGAATTGGCAATACAATCATAGTTCATGCAGCTTAATGAAATAGAATTATGGCTTGATATGCAGTTGTCCCCCAAAATGGCAAGCTGGATTGAAAGTAATTTTTCTATCAAAACAATTTCTTCATACGATCTTTTTATAAATGATGAACAGGATGAAATCATTTTCCTAAACGCCAAAAAGAAAGGTAATGTCATATTGATTTCCAAAGACCATGATTTTCTTGGTATTCTTGACAGGTTAAAACCTCCACCAAAATTAATATGGCTTACTATGGGCAATTGCCCCAACAAAACAATGCAAAAAATACTTGAGCAGGCACTGATTCCTGCCTTAAAAGAATTATTGAACACTTCCACAACTTTTATTGAAATATCTTAAAATAATTTACAGCAATGAGCAAATTCACTGAACACAATTTCGCAGGACAAAAAGCATTGATCCGTGTTGACTTCAATGTGCCCTTAGACGCTGACTTCAACATTACAGACGATACCAGGATGAGGGCAACGATCCCCACCATAAAAAAAGTATTGGCAGATGGTGGTATGGTCATTTTAATGAGTCACCTGGGCAGACCCAAAGATGGCCCGACAGATAAATATTCATTAAAGCACCTGGTAAAACACCTGCATGAATTATTGAACGCTGACGCAACCTCAGCCGGAGAAGAAACCAAAGTCTTTTTTGCAGATGACTGTATTGGCGAACAGGCATATACAACGGCGGGTATGTTGCGCAGCGGGGAAGTGTTGTTATTAGAAAATCTCCGCTTTTATAAAGAGGAAGAAAAAGGAGACGAAGCATTTGCAGAAAAGCTCAGCAAACTGGGTGATGTATATGTGAATGATGCCTTTGGTACAGCGCACCGGGCGCATGCCTCCACAGCAGTGATCGCCAAATTCTTTCCAGGTGCTAAAAAAATGTTTGGCTTCGTAATGGATGGTGAAGTAAGCAGTGCAGAAAAAGTACTGCATGGCAGCGAAAAACCATTCACCGCAATTATTGGTGGTGCAAAAGTGTCTGACAAGATACTGATCATTGAGAATTTATTGGAAAGAGCCACTGATATCATCATTGGTGGCGGCATGGCCTACACATTCATGAAAGCAAGGGGCGGCAAAATCGGCAACTCATTGTGTGAAGATGACCGGCTGGATACTGCCAAAGATATTTTGAAAAAAGCACTGGAGAAAAATGTAAGCATTCATTTGCCGGAGGATTCTGTGATAGCAGACAAGTTTGATGCTAACGCCAATACAGAGACGAGACCAAGTGATGCCATACCCGATGGATGGATGGGACTGGATATCGGGCCCAAGGCGGTTGGTATTTTCAGCGAGATCATTGGCAAATCAAAAACCATTTTATGGAATGGCCCGATGGGGGTGTTTGAAATGGAAAAATTCCAAAACGGAACAAAATCTGTTGCTTTGGCGGTGGCGGATGCAACTTCTAAAGGTGCTTTCAGTCTTGTAGGCGGTGGTGACAGTGTGGCGGCAGTAAACCAGTTTCACCTGGCAGACAAGGTAAGTTACGTGAGCACCGGTGGTGGTGCCATGCTGGAGTATTTTGAAGGCAAGGTATTACCGGGAATTGCCGCTGTTAAAGAATAATAACTTTAATTAAAAAGAAAGGGTACATTTATTTTTAAAATAAAAACAAACAAAATGAAAAACATCGGTTTAATAATTGTGCTTGCAGTATTAGTGATCGTAGGATTCATGGGCTGCAATGGTTACAATGGCCTTGTAAAGCAGGATGAAAATGTAAAGAAAGCCTGGGGTAATGTGCAGACAGAGTATCAAAACAGGAACGACCTGGTGAATAACCTGGTGAACACAGTAAAAGGTGCCGCCAACTTTGAACAAAAAACGCTGACAGATGTGATTGAAGCGAGGGCAAAAGCCACCAGCGTAAATGTAAATGCTGAAAATCTTACACCGGAAAAACTTGCGGAGTTCCAGGCTGCACAAGGACAGTTGAGCGGTGCACTAAGCAGGTTGCTGGTAACAGTAGAACAGTATCCCCAGTTGAGAGCAACTGAAAACTTCACTAAACTGCAGGGCCAGCTGGAAGGCATTGAAAACGGTATTAAAAATTCAAGAAAGGTGTTTAACGAGGCCGTTAATGAATACAATACCAAAGTGCGTTCCTTTCCAATGAATATCCTTGGTGGTATGTTTGGTTTTAAAGCCCAGGACGGTTTCAAAGCAGATCCAGGTGCAGAAAAAGCGCCCGAAGTAAAATTCTAATGAAGTTTGATGAATAAGAAAAGTTATGCTGGCTATATCGCTGGTGGCATCCTTGTGTTGCTGGGAATTTTTGTGATGGTTACTTACAACGGCCTTGTAAAAAAGGAAGAAAAAGTAAAACAGCAATGGAGTGAGGTCAATAACAGTTACCAACGCAGGCTCGACCTGGTGCCAAATCTTGTAAATGTTGTAAAGGGCCAGGCGGACTTTGAAAAAGGTACGCTTGTGAAAATTGCGGAGGCCCGTGCAAAAGCTTCTGCAGCCATTACAACAACGGGAGAACCCACTGCTGCCAATATCAATGCTACTGAAAATGCGCAAAATGAATTGGCTGCAGCTGCCAACCGTTTTATTGCTGTGGTTGAAAACTACCCCCAATTAAAAGGAACAGAAGCATTCAGGGGATTGCAGACACAATTAGAGGGAACAGAAAGAAGGGTAAAATTTGCAAGAAAGGATTTTAATGAAGCGGTGCAGGATTACAACAGCAGCGTAAGAAGTTTTCCCACTAAACTGGTGGCCGGCATTTTTGGTTTTCAAACAAAAACAGGTTTTCAGTCAGACACAGGCGCTGATAAAGCTGTTGAAATAAAATTCTGATCACATGGGATTGTTTTCTTTTTTACGTAAATCTAAACAGCCTTTTACTCCAATCCAAATGGAGCAGATAGTTGAAGCCATACGCAATGCTGAAAAGCAAACCAGCGGTGAAGTGAGGGTGTACGTGGAAAGCAGGAACCCGATGGTGAAAGTTTTAGACAGGGCGGCCGAGATCTTTTATAAACTGAAAATGCAGGAAACAGATGACCGCAATGCTGTATTGCTTTATCTCGCCGTCAAAGACCACGAAGTGGCCTTGTTTGCAGACGAAGGCATTTATAAGAGAGCAGGTGGTGTGTATTGGGAAAATGAAATGAGTGAGATGCTTTCCCATTTCAAAACGGATGATATACCAGGGGGCATTATAAACTGCCTGAACCATATCGGCGCTACACTAAAAAAAGAATTTCCCTACGACCCCGGAACAGACAGAAACGAACTGCCGGATAGCATTGTATTTGGTAAATGAACATGGTGATGATAAAAAAACTGCTGATATTTTTGTTGCTGTTATGCCCCTTGCTGTTACAGGTAAATGCACAGGGTAATCAAACCCTGTCCATTGACAAAATAATCAATACCCCACCCTCTCCACCGAAACTGGTAAATGACTATGCCGGTGTTTTAACGCCATCCCAACAGGCCGAACTGGAAGCCAAGGTAGTGGGGTTTGACAAAAGAACTTCCACACAAATTGCGATCGTGATCGTGCAGACGGTAGAAGGCCGGGAGATTGCCGAAGTGGGAACGGAGATCCTGAGAAAATGGGGTGTGGGCGGTAAGGAGAACAACAATGGTGTGGTATTATTAGTAGCGTACGCCGACAGGAAACTGAATATCTCTACCGGCTACGGTCTTGAAAAAGCGTTGCCGGACATTACCTGCCAGCAGATCATTGACCACAACATCAAACCTAAATTCAAAGGAAGCGATTATTACCATGGACTTGATGAGGGTGTAAATGCCATCATACAGGCCACCCAGGGCGAATACACGGCACCGAAAGGTTATTATAAAGACAAAGGGCCTAACCCCGGCAGGATACTCTTGATCATTATTATCATCATTGTTTTGCTGTCTTTGTTTGGTGGTGGCGGTAGCGGCGGTTCATTTATGAGCCGGCGTGGCTACCGTGGCTTTACCGGTCCATTTATCTTCCCCATAGGCGGAGGAGGTGGTGGGGGCGGCGGCTGGAGTGGTGGCGGAGGAGGTGGCTTTGGCGGTTTTGGTGGCGGCGGCGGCGGCGGCGGCGGGGCCAGTGGAAGCTGGTAAAATAAAAAAGCATTAAAAAGCTCCCCCAACATTTATTGGGGGAGTTTCTATTTATGGCTTCTTGTAAATGATCTTTTCCATTGTACTGATCCGCTGCAGTACACTTTCTAATTGAGCGGGGTAAGACCTGTCCTTGATGATATACTCAAAAGCGCCCTGCTGCAGTGAGTACAGGCACTCCAATGTGCCACTGGGACCGGTTATAAAAATGATATACGCATCCGGGATGGTTTTTTTTACGGCACTTACTATTTTCAAACCTTTTTCCGGGTTGGTGCGGTAATCGAGAAAGATCACCTGCGGCTTTTCATCAAACCGGCTCACACATTGGGCAATGCTGTTAAACGAGGTGAATTTTTCGCATTTCATGTTTCTGAAATGCTGCTCGTAGATGGCCAGGCTGAACATGTCTTCATCAACCAAAAAAATCCTCATTGGATAACCTTCCTGCATAGTGAATATATTTTGACAGGGAGATTACTATTGCCATGCCAGATTGAAAAACCAGTACTGGCAAGGGTTTCAGCAAAGCAATCCTGAAATTTGTCCAGTTCAGAAACAGTTTTTCCAATTACTGGAATACAGACCGCTCCTTTTTTACAGCAGCAATTTCCTCTACTAACAAGTGCATGATAGGAACTTTGGCATCCTGTAACAGGTAGATACGGGACCCATTCTCCCGGGCGTAAGGATTTTCAATTTTGCCAAACAATCTAACGGATCTAAACAATGGCTGCTCTTTTTTTCTCTCTGGGTCTTCCTCATAAATATCTTTTACAAGTACCAGGTTGGTGAGCTCTTTTGTAGCCGGCGGAAACCAGTCCACATAATCCGCACTCATTGAAACAGCGTTGATATTTTTAAATGTTGAATAATAATTTACAGCACCAGCCATTCCATAATTATCACAGTAAACCAATGTGTGTTCTTTATCGGATATCAGCGCATAAGCAGAATCAACTTTTGCTGCCATTTCTTTCCAGCCAAGCATATCCGCAAAATCCTGTGGCAGATGATGATCTTTGCCATCCTCCCAACGCAGCAAACCAAGGTCTTTGTAAATGGCCGAATTAGATGCAATTACTGCAGGTGGAGCTGTGGGAAAACCGATCCTGATAATAGTGATGGATAACAAAACAGGGATGGCCAATGCAACCGGGCGGAGCGCCAGCCACCAGTTTTTTCTTAATAATCTTTCAGTATAAGCGGCGCCAAAAGCGATCAGCACCGGGTATAAACCAATGGCATAATACCCTTTTGCTTTAAGATAGATAAACAATGCCAGCGTAAACACAAACGACCAGAATATAAGCCGGAACTCTTTATGGGGAGGGTAGATAAAAAATGACAGGCATCCGATCATGATCACAAAAAGGGAGCCCATGAAAAACAGCAGCTGTTCTTTTATAAAATCGCCCCGGTTTACATTTACCAATTGTGTATCCGTCAGCTCGTTCATGTGATGGATAACAGGTAAGCCATTACTGATCTGCCAGATGATATTGGGCATTACAATGATCAATGCCACCAACAAGGCGAAGTACAAATGCTTATTCAAAAAAACTTTCCTGTAAGGTGTAAGCAACACTGCAGGAATAGTTCCGATAACAAGAAAGGCGATATTGTATTTATTTAGAAAACCAACAGCAAATGCGATAGCGGCTGCGTAGAGCCATTTGTTATCTTCCGTCTGCACCTGCTTTACCAAAGCATAGTAAAAGAAGGTCCATGCCAGCACATCAAATGAATTGGGCTGGTATAGGATATTAAGCCGTAAAATAACTGACAGTAAAACAGCTGTAGCGGAAAGCACCAATGCAAACAGGTTTCCACCAAGTGTATCAACCAGCTTCCAAACTACCACCATCGTTAATACCCCAAATAATGCCGGGAAAAATTTGACCCAGAAAACTGAATTGCCCAACTGCAATATGATCCAGGATATCCAGGAAGTGAATGGCGGTACCGAATCAAAACCCCAGGCCAGGTGTTTTCCCTGGTCGAGGTGCAGGTACTCATCCCGGTGAAGATCGTAGCTGTCATTGATCAATACATACTGCAAAACAAACTTGGCAGCAACAAATAAAAGGAGGATCACCGTTCTATTTTTAGGCATGATGCAGCAGTTTTGACCTATCAAAAATAAAATTAAACGTTCACCAAAGTTCTTTGTTACAATATTTATAAATCAGTAGGTTTGACTAAATGATGACCAACGTTGGAGCCTGAACCGCCGACGGGGTTGAAAAAGATGCCATATGACAAAATCAGAGATCAAATTTTTAGAAGGGCCACAGAGCCGATGGAAAGAATTAAAGTTCAGCATTGAAGTACTGCTGGAATTTATTAAAGGCTTCCGGAAACTGCATTTTGTGGGTCCCTGTGTTACCATCTTTGGCTCTGCCCGTTTTAAAGACGGGCATCCCTACTATGAAAAGACAGAAGAACTGGCGGGTAAAATTGCACAGCTAGGGTTTACCATCATGACGGGTGGTGGCCCCGGCATAATGGAAGCCGCTAACAAAGGCGCCAAAGATGTAGGTGGCAGAAGTGTGGGTTGCAATATTGTGCTGCCGCATGAACAGCATCCCAATCCCTATCTGGATAAGTGGGTGAACATCAAATTCTTTTTTGTGCGAAAAACACTGCTGATAAAATACTCCTATGCTTTTGTGGTAATGCCGGGGGGCTTTGGCACTTTGGATGAATATTTTGAAGCCATGACGCTGATACAAACAAAAATGATCGAACAGTTCCCGATTGTTGTATTTGATAAAGCCTTTCACAAAGACCTGCTGGAGCATGTGGCATTGATGAAGGAAAAAGGTACCATTTCACCCGATGATGATAAATTGTATTTGGTAACCGATTCGGTGGAAGAAGCAGTTCAGTTCATACAGGAAAATACCATCGCCAAATTCAAATTAAAACCCGAAACCATCAAAAAAAGACCATTCCGCTGGCTGCTGGAGGGATAAGCCTGCTGATAAAAGTCATGTCCGGCTTTGACAGGCATCATCATACAGTAATTTAATACAAGGCAAATTTGTACTTGTAAAATTTATTGTTATGACACCGAATGTTGGAAAAACCGATAAAACTATTCGTTTACTGGTGGCTGTTATTATCCTTGCCGCTGGTGCTTATTCAGAAGCTGGTGGGGATTGCTGGCCATCGTGCCTTTAATTACAGGCGCCATTTCTTTTTGCCCGCTCTATGGCATTCTAGGTATCAGTACCTGCAAAGTAAAAAAAGCCGTTCACTAATTTCACCCGCCGGGGCATCAGCCATGGCTGCTTTTCATTTGTATAAATCACAACGTCATTACTAAAGAACCCATCATACAAACTGCCTGTTACCATTGCGGAGAAAACTGCGATGACATTATTGTGGAAGATGATAAAAACTTCTGCTGCCAGGGATGCAAACAGGTGTACTTATTGCTAAACGAAAATAACCTCTGCAGTTACTATAGTTTTGATAAAAATCCTGGCATCAAAGTCAAGGGCAGATTTATATCTGAAAAATTTGCCTACCTGGAAGATGAAACGGTGAAAAGAAAACTGGTTCAGTTCAGCAGCGCTACGCAAACCAATGTGTTGTTCCAGTTACCACAGATGCACTGTGCCTCCTGTATTTTCTTATTGGAGAACCTGCACCGGATCAATGAAGGCATTATTAAATCGCAGGCAAATTTTCAAAGGAAAGAGGTCTTTGTAATTTTTGATCCACAAAAGATCACCCTTCGGAAAGTGGTGGAACTTTTGTCATTCATCGGGTACGAGCCGTACATAAGTCTCAATGATACCAACGCAAAGGCATCACCCAGGTTCAATAAAAAAAGGATCTACAAAATTGGTGTGGCCGGGTTTGCTTTTGCCAATATAATGATGCTGAGTTTTCCTGAATATTTTTCATCCGGAAACATTGATGAAAATGGACTGAAGGCAACTTTTACCTGGCTCAATTTATTTTTATCGCTGCCGGTATTACTGTTCTCTGCCAGCGATTTCTTTGTTTCTGCCTGGAAAGGCCTGCAACAAAGGTTTTTAAATATTGATGCGCCGATCGTGCTGGCCATCATCGTTACGTATTCAAGGAGTTATTACGAGATCATTTCGGGTACCGGTGCAGGTTATTTAGATTCAGGTACCGGCATTGTATTCTTTATGCTCATCGGCCGCTGGTTCCAGGATAAGACCTATGATTCGTTCTCCTTCGACAGGGACTACCTCTCCTATTTTCCATTGGGTGTTACTGTAATAAAAGACAATGAAGAAAAAAACATACCGGTAACCCAGTTAAAAAAAGGCGACTGCATTATTATTCGTAACGAGGAAATGATTCCCGCAGATGCGGTGCTGATGAAAGGAGAAGCCAATTTGGATTATAGTTTTGTGAGTGGTGAAAACACGCCCCTGCAAAAAAGAAAGGGGGAACTGATTTATGCCGGTGCTAAACAACAAGGCAGTGTGATACAACTGGAAGTGGTAAATGAAACATCGCAGAGTTATATTACGCAGTTATGGAACAATGATGTGTTCAGCAGTCAAAAGAACGGGGAGAAATCTTTTATTCATCCCTGGAGCAGGTATTTTACACTGGCGCTTTTTTCTGTTGCCATTGGTGCCGCGGTATACTGGTGGATGAATGACCCGGCAAAAATACTTCCGGCAGTTACTTCTGTGTTGATCGTTGCCTGTCCTTGCTCTTTATTACTCACGGCAACCTTTACCTACGGCAATATGCTCCGCATTTTCGGCAAGAATAAGCTGTATCTGAAAAACGCCTCTGTTATTGAAGCGATGGCCAATATTGACAGTATTGTATTTGATAAAACAGGCACACTTACCCATCATCATACAGCAGCTGTTGCGTTTGAAGGCACGCCACTCACTGCAAAAGAATTATATGCGGTGAGGGCTGTAGCAAAACAATCCTCCCACCCGCTTAGCAAAGCCATTGCCGCATCTATCAAAGAAAACAACAGCATTCATTTTCCGGTAACCAATTTTAGAGAATATACCGGCAAAGGTATACAGGCACTGGTGAATGGCATTCCTGTAAAAATGGGCAGTGCCCATTTTATCAACGAAGAAGAAACTATTTTGCCAACTTATGAAACCGGACCACATGTGCAGGTGGTACTGAACAATATCCATATGGGCCGGTTCACTATCGCCAACCAATATAAAGATGGAGTAAAAGAAATGTCGCATCACCTTCAGCTGAAAAAATACGGGCAGTATATACTATCTGGTGATAATGCGGCTGAAAAAAATAACCTGGAGCAGCTGTTCCCTGAAGGCACCAAAATAAAATTTGAACAGCAGCCACAGCAAAAACTGGAATACATTCAACAACTGCAGCAGCAGCATAAAAAAGTAATGATGCTGGGCGATGGTCTGAATGATGCCGGCGCCTTAAAACAAAGTGAGGTGGGCATTGCCGTTAGTGACAACCATGCACGGTTCACGCCAGCCAGCGATGCCATCCTGGATGGTCAAAAAGTGCATTTGCTGGATAAGTTCCTGTCCTATGCCCGTGCAGGGAAAAAGATCGTAACTGCTGTATTTATTATTTCTATCCTCTACAATATCGTTGGTTTGTCATTTGCCACCCAGGCCTTGCTGTCTCCCATGGTGGCTGCTATCCTGATGCCGGCCAGCAGTATCAGTATTGTGTTGCTGGTTACTCTACTGAGCAGCCTGTCTGCCAAATCAAAGGGCCTGTAGCTTCACTCAAACAAAAAATACAACCCCAAACAGATCAGCAATATGGCCACCGAGGTAAGGCCAAATAAAATAAGATTGTACAATTCGGGCACAGGATTAATGATGCTGAGCAGGCAGCTGATAAACCCGATGACAGCTCCCAGGCCGGCAAATAAAAACCCGTTCATTCTCCGGCCGGCATACCGCTCTTTCTTATACTCCTTTAGATAATCAGCAACTTTTTCGTCTGTAAAACCCATCATTTTCAGTTGTGCTTCCACATTACCGGGTTCAAGTTTAGCATCCACCCAGGAGCGGATCAAAGCAGTATCTAATGAAGGCTGGCTTTGCATAACAATCGTTTTATGTGAATCAAAATGTAAGGGAAATTACTGCTTCTGTTTTTATTGTACATCAGCAACTGATTTCAATCATATGTTGGTTTGATGACCGTCACGGTTTAAAAACCCCCGCCCAAATACTTTTGACAGCAATAAAAAAAATAACGTGAGTGCAATATTCTTATTGATCGGTATCAGTATCCTGGTGGCAGGTTCCTTTCTCGCCGCTTTTTTGTGGAGTGTGAAAACAGGCCAGTATGATGATGATTATACCCCCTCTGTAAGGATGCTTTTTGATGACGAGCTCACACCCGATACCACTACAACTTCTGAAATCAAAATCCAAAATAAATAAAATCTATATGCAGGCAGAAAAATTTTATTATGACAACCGGATCGTCAAAAACTTTGCATACGCCACCATTTTATGGGGTGCTGTGGGCATGCTGGCAGGTTTATGGGTTTCTTTACAACTCATTTTTCCTTCGCTTAACATTACCCAATATGGATCGTTTGGCAGGCTCCGTCCGCTGCACACCAATGCGGTGATATTTGCCTTTGTGGGCAATGGCATTTTTATGGGTGTGTACTATTCACTCCAGCGCTTGTGCAAAGCAAGAATGTTCAGTGATGTTCTGAGCAAAATACATTTTTGGGGCTGGCAGCTCATCATTGTTGCCGCTGCCATCTCACTTCCAATGGGTATGACCTCGGGCAAAGAATATGCAGAGCTGGAATGGCCCATTGATATCGCTATCGCCCTTATCTGGGTAGTGTTTGGCTGGAATATGTTTGGCACCATCATCAAGAGAAGAGAAAAACACTTGTATGTGGCTATCTGGTTTTACATCGCCACTTTTGTAACGGTAGCCATGCTGCATATTGTAAACTCCTTTGAACTACCCATATCCTTATTCAAAAGTTATAGCTGGTATGCAGGTGTACAGGATGCCCTGGTACAGTGGTGGTATGGCCACAACGCGGTGGCTTTCTTTTTAACCACGCCTTACCTGGGTCTCATGTATTACTTTATGCCAAAAGCGGCTAACAGGCCCGTGTACTCGTACAGGCTTTCCATCATCCACTTCTGGGCATTGATATTTCTTTATATCTGGGCAGGTCCGCACCACTTGTTATATACAGCATTACCAAACTGGGCACAGTCGCTGGGCGTGGTGTTCTCCTTTATGCTCATCTTCCCAAGCTGGGGTGGTATGATCAATGGTTTGCTTACACTTCGTGGGGCGTGGGACAGGGTAAGGGATGATGTTATCCTGAAGTTTATGGTGGTGGCAGTAACCTCCTATGGCATGGCCACTTTTGAAGGACCCATGCTTTCTTTGAAAAATGTAAATGCAATTGCTCACTTTACTGACTGGATAGTGGCGCACGTACACGTTGGGGCACTTGGCTGGAATGGTATGCTCACCTTCGGTATCATCTACTGGATGATTCCAAGGATATTCAATACAACACTGTACTCTAAAAAATTAGCCAACCAGCATTTCTGGTTAGGCACACTGGGTATCATATTCTATGCTGTGCCGATGTACTGGGCAGGCTTTACACAGAGCAGTATGTGGAAACAGTTCACCGCTGCAGGCACCCTTAAATATTCTTTTCTTGAAACAGTTACTTACCTGAAACCCTTCTACGCCATGCGTTCCTTAGGTGGTGCGTTGTTCCTGGTGGGTGTGTTTATCATGTTCTACAATATTTACAAAACAGTAAAATCCGGCAAACTGGTAGCTGACGAAGCAGCAGAAGCAGCGCCACTGGAAAAAGTATATGTAAAACATGCAGGCGAACACTGGCACAGGTGGATAGAAAGAAAACCAGTGCAATTGATGGTATTGAGCCTGGTGGTGGTGATCATCGGTGGTGTAATTGAAATGGTACCCACTTTCCTCATCAAAGAAAATGTGCCTTCCATATCAGCAGTGCAACCCTATACACCGCTTGAACTTCAGGGTCGTGATATATATGTACGGGAAGGCTGCTATACCTGTCACTCACAAATGAGACGCCCCTTTAGAAGTGAAACAGAGCGGTATGGCGAATATTCCAAAGCAGGTGAATTTGTATACGACCATCCTTTCCAGTGGGGAAGCAAACGTACCGGACCCGATTTGGCAAGAGAAGGTGCAGGCAACCTCAAGAAAAGCGATGGTTGGCATTTCCGTCACATGAGAGAACCATCCTCTATGAGTGAAGGTTCTGTGATGCCGGCTTACCCTGCCTTACTGGAAAATGAACTGGATACTTCCAATACACCGGCCAAAATAAATGCCATGATCAACTTGGGTGTTCCATACGAAAAAGATTATGCCGCCAAAGCTAACCGGGATTTAATGGAACAGGCAAACGGCATTGTAAAAACCCTGCAGACAGACAGTATCAGGATAGCCCCCAACAGGGAGATCATTGCCGTGATCGCTTACCTGCAACGTCTTGGAACAGATATTTCAAAAACTGCAAATGCACAAAAATAAAAGTCATGTTCAAATTCATTAAACAATACGCAGAGAAAATTGACAGTATAGAGTTGTATCCATTGATATCACTCATCATCTTCTTCGTGTTTTTTGTGGTGTTACTGGTAATGGTAAAGAAAATGAAAAAAGAAAGAGTGGATGAACTCTCCAATCTGCCGCTTCAGTCCGAAGAATTATCTAATACAACCTTGTAAATATCATTTATGAAACGCTTTGAATCAATAAAGAAAAAAATATACAGTACAGCTTTACTGATGCCTGCCGCATTACTGGCTACGGCACAGAATACCACAACTTCCGCTGCGCCGGAAGAAAAAAGCAATCTCCTCGCCATTTTGTTAACCATTGTGGCCATTGTACTGGCGTTCATCATTTGGGGCCTTGGCCAGGTATTGATCAGTGTGAGCAGGCTGACATTGGAAAAACATAAAAATGCCGGCAAGCTGTTAACCACTTTATTAATGGCTGTTTTACTGCTTTCATCACAATCCGGTATGGCGCAGGCGGCTGATGCGGCCGTAACAGCTGTTGCGGATACACCCAACTATGGCGGACTTTCTGCCAATAACTATTATGCGTTTGTATTTGTGCTGGCAATGGAAATTGCTGCCATCCTGTTTCTTACTTTTTCTATACGCAGGGTATACCAGGAATTACTGCCCGAAAAAATAAAAGCTGCTCACCGGTCCAAACTGTCGGAATGGTGGAGTGCACTGGATAAAAAAATATTTACCAGGGCGATACCTGTGGAGAAGGAAGCTGATGTGATGCTGGATCATGACTATGACGGTATCAGGGAACTCGACAATGCCTTACCCCCCTGGTGGAAGTATGGGTTTTACATCACGATCGTGGTGGCATTTGTGTACATCTTTCTCTTCCATGTGTCAGGTGATGGAAAAAACCCCACACAGGAATATGCTGCAGAAATGGAGCAGGCCAAAATTGAAAAAGAAGCATACGAGGCCAACAACAAAGACAAAGTGGATGAGAGCAATGTTCCCATGGCAGATGCATCAGGCATTACAGAAGGAAAAGATCTGTACACAGCAAAATGCTGGGCTTGTCATGGTAAAGCCGGGGAAGGTGGTGCCGGCCCAAACCTCACAGATGATTATTGGATCCACAAAGGATCCCTCAACGATATTTTTCAAAGTATAAAAGTGGGCTACCAGGATAAAGGCATGCAGTCGTGGGCAAAAGAATTTACGCCGAAGCAAATAAGCAATATTGCCAGCTTTATTAAAACGCTGCATGGCACCAACCCTGCCAATGCAAAAGCGCCGCAAGGAGATATGTACACAGAAGCCCCTGCTGCTGATTCAACAGCAGCAGTACAGCCGGCAGACAGTACCAAACTGCCAATCCCTTCCGATAAATCAACAGCAAAAACCAAGTAATAACAAAAGCAAAATACCGGTTGTGAAACAGATAAAGGAATTTGAGCAGAAAGAAATCTTCAGGGATTCAGTGGCTACCATTTCTAAAGAAGGTAACCGCAACTATATTCATCCTAAGAAGCCAAAAGGTGTATTTTACAACCGGCGTACTTTGTTCAGTATTTTTTACCTCATCGTTTTCTTTACTTTACCTTTTATAAAAGTGAATGATGCGCCGCTGCTGATGCTGAATGTACTGGAGAGAAAGTTCATCATTTTCGGGCTCGTATTCTGGCCACAGGACTTTTTCATCTTTGGTATCGCCATGCTCACTTTCATCGTATTTGTAATTCTGTTTACTGTAGTATTTGGAAGGATATTCTGCGGTTGGGCCTGCCCGCAAACCATTTTCATGGAAATGGTTTTTAGAAAGATCGAGTACTGGATAGATGGTGATGCACCACAGCAAAAACAGTTGAGGGCAATGCCATGGAATGCAAAGAAACTCGGAAAAAGAACATTGAAGTTCGTTGTATTTTTTCTACTGTCTTTCATCATCGCCAATTTTTTCCTTGCTTACCTCATCAGCATGGACCAGCTGCTGGGTTATATCAAAACGCCATCAGCGCATGTGGGTACCTTGGTGTCCCTGCTTGGTTTTACCGCGGTGTTCTTCTTTGTGTACTGGTGGTTCAGGGAGCAGGCCTGTATCGTGGTTTGTCCTTACGGACGGCTGCAAGGTGTATTACTGGATAAAAACTCTATTGTAGTGGCGTATGACCACAAACGCGGTGAGCCAAGAGGCAAATTTTCAAAGCATGACAAAGAAGAAGCACATGACTGCAAATGTGTGGATTGTAAAAGTGATGGCGCCTGTAAAAACATAGAAGAAAAATTTGCAGCCATGTTTCCTGCCAAAGGAGACTGCATAGACTGTGCTGCCTGTGTGAGGGTATGCCCTACCGGTATTGATATCCGGAACGGCACTCAATTGGAATGCGTGAATTGTACCGCCTGTATTGATGCCTGCGATGCTATCATGACCAGCATTGACAAACCGAAGGGCCTCATCCGGTACGCCTCCGAAAAAAGTATCAGCGATGGTGTACAATTAAAATTTACCGGCCGGATAAAAGCATACTCTGTAGTATTGTTCCTGCTGCTTGCATTACTTGTAACGTTGATCAGTACCCGTACAGATCTGGATGCAAGGCTGATGAGGACTTCCGGCATGACGTACACTTCACTGCCCGACGGACGGATCGCCAACCTGTACAACCTGAAACTGGCCAACAAAACACATATTGATATTCCATTTACCCTTAAGCTGGAAGACGTGGAGGGAGAAATAACACCGGTTGGCAGCGGACAGATGATCGTAAAAAAAGAAGACTATACCCACCTCCAGTTTTTTGTAAAACTTAACCGAAAGGACGTAAAAAGCTGGAAAAAAATAATGCACATCGGATTATACGAGAATGGGAAAAAACTGAAAACAATTGAAGCGAAATTCATTGGGCCGGAAGTGTATGAATAAAACCTCAAACCCCTAAAGGGGCTTAAAGGCAAGAAACTAAAAATTTGAAAAGCTTTTTACATAATCATACCGGAAAGCCCGTTTAGGGGTTTGGGGTTAAACAAAAAATCATGAACTGGGGATATAAAATACTGACCGTGTACCTTGTTTTTGTGGCTGGCATTGCTGTGATGGTGTATCAATCCACCACACAAAAAATAGACCTGGTTACTACTGACTATTATGCAAAAGAGCTGAAATACCAGGACAGGATCGATGCCATCAGGAGAACGGGTGCATTATCTTCAAAAGTAACCTATGAAGTAAAGGGTAATACCATCAGCCTCCTGCTTCCATCAGAATTTGAAAGCAAAGAAACCAGCGGAACCATCCTGCTGTACTATCCTGCCGACAACAGCAAGGATGTAAACAAAGATTTTACAACCGGCAGCAGAACGATAACAATAGATATCCCGGCAGCTGCAAATGGTTCATACCAATTACAGCTGAACTGGGTAACAGATGGACAGGCGTTTTATTTCGAAGACAATTTATTCCTGTAATCAGTACAATAAACGGACATGTTACAGACAGCATTAACGGGTTTTGGGATAGGCGTGATCGGCAGCTTTCACTGTATAGGTATGTGTGGACCACTGGCATTGGCATTACCATTAAAAGATGACAGCCTGTTTTCTAAATTTACCGGTGCACTGCTGTACAATAGCGGCCGGATTGTAACCTACGCATTATTGGGAATGGCGGTGGGTAGTATCGGGCAAAGTTTTTCCTTTTTTGGGTTGCAGCAAAGCCTATCCATTGCTGCCGGCACAGGGATACTGTTGCTGGTACTGCTGCCGAAAATTTTTCCTGCTGCCTTTAGAAATACGAACACCGGTGGTAAATTTTTTGAAAAACTAAGACACCTGTTCGGGCAATTGTTCTTTAAAAAAAAACAATCCACCTTGTTTGCGATTGGCTTTCTAAACGGCCTTCTTCCATGTGGCCTGGTTTATTTAGCGATAGCCGGTGCCACTGCAACAGGAAGTATCACCGATGCCATGATCTTTATGGCAGCATTTGGAGCAGGCACGCTGCCGGTGATGTGGAGTATCGCTTTCTGGGGAAACTTTATTGGCATACCCATCAGGCAACGAATCCGTAAAATGTATCCTTACATGATGATGCTGATGGCCTGTTTGCTTATTTTAAGAGGACTGGGATTGGGGATACCTTATGTAAGCCCGGCTGAAAATGCCGCTGCAAAAAAGATCAGTTGCTGTGCAAAACCATAGTAAAATAAAAAGACCTAACACATATCAGTATATGCAACATGATGTGTTACATAACAAAGAAAAAATTAACCAGGCATTGATTGAATGCGCAGGATGGCTTGCCACGCTCAACCTGTTAAAGGAGGAGAGTTATGCTTTAAAAACAAAACTAAGTGAAGCGCTTGACAGCAATACAGATAAAGAGCTGCTGGCAGATGCAGAAAATTTTCATAACCTCATCATTGTAAGGGATGAGTTTATAAAAGATATTGCTACTGATACAAAAAACCAGGAAAGAACCCTGAAAGAGGCTTTGCTAAAAACCACCACCGACAGGTATTGGCTGAAGCCACAGGAGAAATTACGGAATGAAATAGTGTACCTTGAAAAAGACTTTACAAAAATGAAGGACAATTTTTACCGTAAATTTTTAAAAAAGCAGCACGATGAAAGGTCTTGATGAATTCCTTGTGCCGTATGTCATTTCACAGATTGCCGCAATAGCGATTTTGATCACAGCTATTTACAGTACCCGCCGGGCAAGGAAATTGTTATCGGTTCTTTTTGGCTGGGCTTCCTGCACCAATATGTATCTTGGCATTACGGATGCCGACAGTTACCTGGGTAATGCAGCCTTCGCCCTTCCATTGTACCGGGATTTTATCAATGGCTGGTTCAGCCACTATAACCAAATGATCATTCCTGCAATTGCCTTTGGACAATTATTGATCGCCATTGGCATGGTATTAGAAGGCTGGTGGGTTAAATGGGCCTGCATTGGCGCTATCATTTTTCTGATGAGTATTGCACCTTTGATGGTGGCATCAGCATTCCCGTTTTCATTGATCGTGTCTGCTGCAGTGGTGATCATACTAAAAAAAGATACCAGGCAAAAGCTGTGGAAGAAAAAGCAACCTTCTACGCAAAATTAATAACTCCTGTCATGTTACGGATCGTCTTACTGATTATCATACTGCTCCATGGACTTATACATTTAATGGGCTTTACAAAGGCATTTGGTTTTGGCAATATGCAGCAGCTTAAACTACCCATTTCAAAAATGACAGGTTTGCTATGGCTGGCGGTTGCTTTGTTTTTTATACTTACCGCATACCTGCACTTACAAAACAAACCAGGCTGGTATTGGATTGCCCTGCCTGCGGTGCTACTCTCTCAAATAGTAATTGTGATGAGCTGGCAGGATGCAAAAGCCGGCACCTTTGTGAATATACTTGTTTTAATGGCCGCCATCGTTAGCTTTACGAGCCACCGTTTTGAAAATACCTTCAGAAGAGATGTAAAAGAAAACCTGCAGCAGAACAGTGTCATCTCCGGAGAATTACTAACAGAGGCAGATTTGATACACCTGCCAGTACCTGTACAAAATTACTTACGCTATGCAGCGGTTGTAAACAAACCAATAGTAAAAAATGCACGCATTGTATTTCAAGGACAAATGAGAGATAAAGGAAAGGACTGGTTTGATTTTACATCGGAGCAGTATAATTTTTTTGATGAACCTGCAAGACTGTTTTTTATGAAAGCAACCATGTTTGGTATTTCCTTACCAGGTTATCATCATTATATAAAAACTGCTGCCGTGATGGACATCCGCCTGTTCGGATTATTTCCCGTACTACAAAAGCAGGGTGCGGTGATGGATAAAACAGAAACTGTGACATTGTTTAACGATATGTGCCTGCTGGCACCAGCCACGTTGATAGATAAACGAATTCAATGGCGGCCTGTTAATGACACAACGGTGTCTGCAACTTTTACCAACCATCATATCACCATCACTGCCGATCTGTTCTTCAACCGGCAAGGCCAGCTGGTTAACTTTGTCTCCGGCGACCGTACTGCTGTAAGCGAAATGAAAACATTTCCCTTTTCCACACCCGTTGCTGGTTATAAAAATGTAGCCGGGTATAATGTGATGGGTGCAGGTGAAGCTGTTTGGCAATATCCCGATGGAAAGTTTACTTATGGAAAATTCAATCTTATAAGTATTGAGTATAATACTCCGCTGCTGAGATAATTTTCCGGCTGTTCACTTGCTGCTGAGTGCAATCATTTATAGTAATGACAGTGATCATTCCTGCAGGCCAAACTGCTTATTACCTTACAGTAACAATTAAAGAAAATAACAATGAAAATGATTATTGCACCCACAGACTTTTCACCGCTTTCCATCAATGCCGTTAATTATGCAGCAGACATGGCCTGCACCACAGGATGTGAATTACTGCTGCTGCATGTGTATCCATTACCGGTGATGGCAGGTGAAGTACCAGTTCCCATTTATGGTATTGATGACAGTGAAGCATACCAAAAAGAACAACTGGATAATCTTAGGTCGGATTTGCTGTTAAGAACAAGAGACAGGATAAAGATCATTTCACAAGTGGAGCAGGGAGACATCCTGGTTAAAATAGAAGATGCATGCAGACTGCTTAACCCGTATGCAGTGGTGGTGGGTCCGGAAACCGTAGGTAAGATCGGGGAACTTGCTGGTGCAGCTATCACAGCAGAGTTATTGAAGGAACTGGCATGGCCAGTGATCATTGTACCTGCCAATGTTCACTACGCAAACATCCGGAAAATAGGACTGGCATGCGACTTTAAAAAAGTGATTCATTCAATTCCTGTGGAGGAAATAAGAACGATCGTAAAAGAATGCAAGGCCGAACTGCATGTGCTGCATGTGCACAACGATCCCGGGCAGGCCTATGATGTCAATACGATTGAAGAGTCGGGCTGGCTGCAGGAAATGCTCTATGATCTCCAGCCAAAATATCATCTCATTAATAACGACAATATTGAAGAAGGCATAGAACAATTTGCCGAAACAAATAAACTGGATATGCTGATAGTGGTTCCCAAAAAGCACAGTGTACTGCACCACCTCTTTTTAAAAAGCCATTCAAAACAACTTGTGCTGCATTCACATGTACCGGTGCTGGCTGTACATGAGCACCCAGGCAAACAATAGCCTGATTAATGGCTCCGGAAGGACCGGTGACATTTCAAGTACCTTGTTGACAGGCATCTGAATGGGCAATTAAACATACTCATCAATAGCCAGCACATCATCGTATTTTTATACCCTGTAAAGAAAACTGAATATGAGCAGCATTATCACGATCACCTTTAGCCCTTGCATTGACAAAAGCACTTCTATACCTGTGCTGGTACCAGAAAAAAAATTGCAATGTGCCAATCCTACACTGGAGCCTGGCGGTGGCGGTATCAATGTGGCAAGAGTTATTCATAAGCTCGGAGGACACGTGATGGCTGTTTTCCCCTCAGGTGGTTACACAGGCAGGCACTTCAACTACCTGCTGGAAAAAGAGCAGATCCCCTGCCATATTATAAATACAGAAAATGAAACCAGGGAAAATATTATTGTATTCGACGAAAGCACCGGCAATCAATACCGTTTTGGAATGCCCGGCACTGCTTTAAAAGAAACGGAATGGAAACAATGTTTACAGGTGATTGAAGAAAGCAACAATGTGGAATATATTGTTGCCAGCGGAAGTCTGCCTCCTGGCGTACCCACTACGATTTTTTCCCGGCTGGCAACAATAGCCCAAACAAAAAATGCCAGGTTCATTGCAGATACTTCAGGTAATGCCTTGAAAGAAGCTGCGGAAACGGGTGCGTTTTTATTAAAACCCAATCTTGGTGAACTGGCCTCACTGGCTGGTAAAAACTCGATCGGGACGGGTGATATAGAAACGGTGGCAAAACAAATATTGCAGCAATACCCTGTAGAGATACTGGTAGTATCAGCTGGCGCCGACGGAGCCATGCTGTTTACCAAAAACGAAACCTACAAAGCTGCGGCGCCGCCGGTTGATCGAAAAAGTACAGTGGGTGCAGGAGACAGTATGGTGGCGGGAATTATATTCAGTCTTTCGCAACAGTCAACATTGAAACAGGCATTGCAATTTGGTGTTGCCTGTGGTACCGCTGCCACCATCAATCCCGGCACAGAATTATGCAACCCGCCTGATGCCGCTAAACTATACGAAGCCATACTTGCTTCCGATAAATAAGGTTATGCTCTATTCGTTTTTTCACGAAAGGGCATTTGCTACTATCCAAGTTACAACCAGCCTTTCCTCAAAATTAAATCGCCCCGCTTTTTACAGCGATGCATTTCGTTATGAATGGCTCCTGGATAATCAGCCTGTTGCGGTGACCAACCTCACTAAAATAGATGAGTCACGTCATTGAACAACCGAACAACCGGGTTTACCTTGTATAAGAAAATACAACTAAATTATTTTTTATGAACAGAACTGGCAAAATAATCACCGCATTGGCCGCAGGCGCTGCAGCTGGTGCCCTGCTGGGATTGTTATTTGCGCCCGGTAAAGGAAGCGACACCAGGAGAAAAATAAAAGACAGGGCAAAAAAACTAACCCACGACCTGGAAGAAATACGAGGTAAAGCAGAACAAAAGATTCAAGACCTGAAAGCAGATCTTGAAAAAACCATTAAAGAAAAAACTGAAAAATTTTCTTAAATAATTTTTATGGAAAGAATATTTGCTAAAACGGAAGAGCTGGTGGATGATGTAAAAGAATATGTTGATATAAGAATTGAATCTGCCAAACTTGCTGTTGCAGAAAAAGCATCACTGGTAGTGGCAAATGCTGCTGCCGGGATGGCTGTGCTGATTGCCATGATATTTTTTGCCGTGCTGCTGGTTACAGGATTGGCTCTTTTGATAGGTGAATGGATTGGCAAACCCTGGGCTGGCTTTATGATCATGGCAGCAGTTTGTCTTATAAAAGCTGCCATCATCTGGCTGGCGAGAAAACGGATCATCCAGGTACCGGTAATGAATGCTTTGATAAAACAATTATTCAGCAACAACAAACAGCATGAAGAAGATTAAAAACCTGGCACATGTAAGGGAACAAAAAGCCATACTGGCTGCACGGCAGCTGCAAGCAGAAAAAAATGTACGGCTGCATTGGAATAATCTTAAGGAAGAACTCTATCCTTCGCATCTGGCAGCAGAAGCCATTGACAAGCTAACACACCTGGCTGCCGGTGAAAAATCCGGTGACAACAACATTTTAAAAAGTACATTTACGTATGGCCTCACCCTGCTGGCACATAAAATAGCTGGCCTGGCCGGGGAAAAACTAAAAACTGTTCTAAAAAAATAACTGACCTGCCTGCACATAAGGGCATTTAAAAAATAAAGATGCCTGCTCCTGACCAATCAAAAACCCCACACAAAGGCCTGTCTTCAGACCAAATACCGGTATTACAAAAACAATATGGTAAGAATATTTTTTATTCCGAACCGCAACGGCAGTTGTATCATATCCTGCTGGATATTGTAAAAGAGCCCATGTTCATCTTACTGGTGGTGGCTGCCACCCTTTACTTTATACTGGGCGAAGCTGCAGAAGGTTTTATGATGCTGGGCGCTACCGGCCTTGTAGTGGCCATATCGCTGTACCAGGATGTAAAAAGCAGTAATGCCATCAAGGCCCTGCAGGAGTTTACGCAACCGCAGGTAACTGTGATAAGAGACGGGGTTCAACAAACCATCGCGGCAGAGGAACTGGTTCCGGGCGATATGATGGAACTGGAAGAAGGAATGAACATACCGGCAGACGCCATTACTGTGCAACAAAATGATTTTAGTGTAAACGAATCCGTTATTACCGGCGAATCGCTGCCGGTTGATAAGGACATAAGCGAAGGTAAGAATAGTCTTTTCCAGGGCACCACCATCAATAGTGGAAAAGCCGTGGCAAAGGTTACCGCCACAGGCAACAATACCGAACTGGGCAAACTGGGAAAAGCTGTTGGGATGTACCGGCCACCCAAGACTTTTCTGCAAATGCAAATTGGAAAGTTTGTGAGAAACCTGGCACTATTTGGCTTGCTGGCCTTTGCCATCATTTTCTTTGTCAACTATTCCATTCATAAAGAGTTTGTAACAAGTTTGCTTTTTGCACTAACCCTTGCCATGTCAGCCATACCGGAAGAGATACCGGTAGCGTTCTCATCTTTTATGGCATTGGGTGCCTACAAGATGAGCCGGTTTGGAATTATCTCCCGGCAAAGCCAGGTAGTGGAAAACCTGGGGGCAGTAACTGTGGTATGTCTTGACAAAACAGGCACCATCACCGAAAATAAGATGCAGGTGAAGGCTGTGTATAATGCCGGCGATGATTCCGTAAACGAACCCACCCGCAGCAGCAGGGTGCTTTACCATGCTGTACTGGCAAGCGAAAAAAATCCTTTTGATGCAATGGAAAAAGCTATCTGGGAAGCATACACTAAAAATGGAGCCAGTGCTGATACAGGACTTACGATGATACACGAATATCCGTTGCAGGGAAGGCCGCCAATGATGACACATGTGTACCGGATTGACAATATAGTAACTGCCACTTCAAAAGGTGCCATGGAAAGGATCGTTAAAGTATGCAGGCTGAACGATACAGCAATAAAGCGCATCGAAACCGTAGCCTCTTCCTTTACTTCAAAAGGATACCGGGTGATTGCTGTGGCCATCGCTGAACACAAGGAAGGAGATTTTCCTGAGCTGCAGGATGATTTCAACTGGCGTTTTGAAGGTCTGCTGGCATTGTATGACCCTCCTAAACAAAACATCCAGGCTACCTTTGGAAAATTCAAGGCTGCACAAATTGGTATTAAGATCATTACGGGCGACCATCCGGCCACCACACTCAACATTGCATCACAGGTGGGGATTGTACACGATCAAAAATATTTAACGGGTGAAGATATCATACATATGAGTGACACTGAACTGTCAGCCGCTGTAAAGAACTGCAGTATTTTTGCCCGTATGTTTCCCGATGCCAAACTAAAAGTGGTACAGGCATTGAAAGCCAATGGAGAGATCGTGGCAATGACCGGGGATGGCGTAAACGACGGACCTGCCTTAAAAGCAGCCGATATCGGCATTGCCATGGGAAAAAAAGGAACGGAGATAGCCAAACAGGCGGCCGACCTGGTACTCACAGATGACAACCTTGATAAGATAGTGGTTGCCGTTAGTGAAGGCAGAAAAATTTTCAGCAACCTTAAAAAAGCAGTACGGTATATTATCTCTATTCATATTCCCATTATCCTGATAGCGTCTGTACCTTTGATTCTTGGCTGGAAATTCCCCAACATCTTTTCACCCGTACATGTCATTTTTTTAGAGATCATTATGGGGCCTACCTGTTCCATTTTTTTTGAACGGGAACCCGTGGAAGACAACCTGATGCTGCAACCGCCACGAAACAGGAAGACGGGACTCTTTACACCTGCAGAACTTTTGTTAAGCATTGTGCAGGGTGTTGTGATCGCAGCATGTACGCTGGCACTGTATTATTATTTTATGAACAGGGGTTCCGGTATTGAAGAGGTAAGAACGGTTGTATTTACCACGATCATACTAAGCAATATGTTCCTCACTTTTGCCAACCGCTCTTTCAGTCAGAACATATTCCATACCATCCGCTATAAAAACAGCCTGGCACCTTTTGTGCTCATCATTTCCGCTGTATTTATCGCAGGGCTCTATTATTTGCCTCCCGTAAAAGATCTTTTTGAACTGTCTCAAATCAGTATGAATGTATTTTTACTTTGCCTGGGAGTTGCCTTTGCTGCTGTAATGTGGTTTGAAGTGTACAAAAGCCAGTTAGTAAAAAAATGATCCCGCATGCATAATATAGTAAGAATGCTTGCTGTTGGGCTGTTGATTTTTGTGGCTGGGGGTGCCTTGTATGCAGGCCGCAGTTTTATTAAGGACCCATCTGGTGCCGGACCCGGCATGCACCTTTCTTATCTTGCCCATTCGCCATTCAGCAATTATTTTATACCTGGAATTATTCTCTTTATTGTTATTGGATTATTCAGCCTGGTTACAGCAGCTGCTGCTATAAAAAAAAGCAGGCATTAATCATTACTCATCCTGGCACAGGGCCTCCTGCTTACAGGATGGATAGTGATACAGGTTTTAATGTTGAGGGACTTTGCCATCCAGCATGGGATTTTTCTTATTATTGGCATCGTTGTATTGACTGCAGGAATGCTGCTTGCAAAATGGAATAAACCATTCAACTGAACTACTTTATTCTGTCATCCAGCAGGATTTTTTTCTGGATCATATCCTCCACTATCATTTTGCCAAATTCATGCCCCATGGTTTCCGCGGAAGCAGGGTTAAAAGAACTGGTTTGAACAGAATACAAAAGTTGCCCGTTTTGCAGTTCATAAAAATTACTCTCCCAAAAATATTTTGTTTGCACCACGTAATAATCTTTTGCAGTTATGCGGCTGTTTTGACTGTCGTAATACCCCCAAAAGCGGTTTTGATAGGGGCGTGTTGGGCCATAACCAAGCTCCTTCTTTTTCTCAAGCAGCACAATCGTGATCACAGCATCCACCCCGCTGCTTTGTAGTTGCTGCAATACTTTATGCTCATCCATATGCTCAAATGCATGAGGTCCGTATTCCGCCAATGCAGATATGGCTGTGCAGCCAAGCAATTTCAGATCATCCACAAAATGAGTCTCCATTTTTTCCCTGGTGGCACGGTCTCTGTCATTTACTAAACCAATCACCAGTATCTTCTTGTACTTGTTGGAAATGAAGTGTGGGGACTGCCATACGCTGGTGATCTTTGATGTATTGCAGGAGCTTGTCAATATAAAGACCATCCATACAAAAGATACCTTTTTCATAAGAAGTTTTTATTCCTGCCAAGTAAAATATTCAGCGGCTTTAATGCTTCTATATTATCACTAATGATCTTCATAATGGCAGCAAAGGGGATGAACAGCACCATACCAGCAACTCCCCATATAATTCCTCCGGCGATAACAACAACAAGGATGGCAAATGTGCTTACATTCAGTTGTGTACCCACTACCCTGGGGAAGATGACATTGGCTTCCAGGTACTGCACAACGGTAAAAAGCGCCACCACTCCCACCGCATACAGAACATTGCCGGTATCCATCCACACTATTGTGATAGGTACCAGTGCGCTGATGATGATACCCAGGTAGGGAATGATGGTCATAACGGCACAGAGCATCCCAAAAAGGATGGCGTGTCGAACCCCCAGTGCAAGCAGCCCGATACTGTTGAGCACACCTACAATAACATACACCAGTACCATTCCTTTAATATAGCTAAAGTAAGTATGGATGGTTTGGTTGAGAATTTTATCCAGTTGCACTTTGTACCTTACAGGCACCACAGACTGCAGAAACTGTACAAATTCATTTCGGTGATATAAAAACAAAGCAGCATAAATGGGCACCATCAACAACATGAAAACGGTGGAAGATGCTGCGCTAAAAATGGCACCGGCCATACCTGTTGCACCAGTGATTATTCTTTCGCCCCAGTTGGTCTGCACATCCTCCAAACCTAGTGCGGCTGAAGCCTGGCGTTGCAGGTGATGTATAAATACAGTAGCTTTTTCAATAATAGCAGGGGCATCTTTTCTTAACAGGTTTACCTGCCATACCAGCAACATGGCCAATGCAGCAATCAGCAGGGTTACTATTAAAAGACAAATTAAAATGGCGGCTGACCTTGAGCATCCTTTTTTCTCAAGCCAGCGGCTCACCGGGCACATCACCATCGCCGTAAGGAGACCAAAAAATAAAGGCACCAGTAAAGGTTTGCCAAAATAAAACAATACCGAAACCAGTATCACCAGCTGGAGATATTGTAGGGCTTTATGAATAAACTTTGATTCCTGCATCGTACTGCAAGATGGCTATTCACCAGAAAATCCGGCATGACCAATGAAGGTTGAAAAACTGATGTTTGTCAGCAACCGGTTGCTAGTTGAGCATGGAAGCAAGTTTCTTTTCATTTTGAATGATGATCTGCCCGGCTTGTATATCGATCAGTTTTTCAGATTTAAAATCACTCAGCGTCCGGATCAGTGATTCAGTGGCCGTGCCGGCAATATTTGCAAGGTCTTCCCTTGATATCTGTATGGAGAATTTTTCTTTTTCGTCTTTGCGGTATTTCTGCTGCAAGGTCATCAGTGCATCTGCCACTCTCTTTCGGAGTGAGTTATATGCAAGCCCCAGTAACTGTTCTTCTTTTTCTGCTACATTTTTTGCCAGCAAGCGGATAAATTTCTGCATCACTTCCTTATTGCTCTCAATCAAACCCCTGAATTCTTCTATCGGGATGATGGCAATATCGGTATCATCAATAGCCTCAGCAGTTTCTTTATACACTGTACCTTCCAGCATGGCTATATAACCAATGAACTCTCCCTCAGCATGCAGGCCAACTGTAAACTCTTTCCCGTCAGCATTTGTTTTAAAGGTCTTTACTTTTCCTTTTTCGATATAGTACAGTTTATTCGGGTGATTGCCTTCCGAATAGATCACCTGCTTTTTTTTGTAATGATTGCTGTGCCTGTCTTTGGTGAAATCTTCCAGCGCTTTTTTACCACTTACTTCGTGCAGCATCTGGTGCATACCCTCTGCAGTGGATTCAAAATTCTTTTTTAGTAGTTCTACTTTATTGAGCCTGCTTTCAATGGCAGTCAGCAATTCAATATCTGTAAACGGTTTTGTTACATAATCATCTGCACCCATTTCCATCCCTTTTCTAAAATCACTTCGTTCCGCCTTAGCCGTTAAAAAGATAAATGGTATGCCTTTCAGATCGGGATTTTTGTTCAGCAAATGCAGCACTCCATATCCATCCAGCACCGGCATCATCACGTCACAAACGATGAGGTGTGGGCGGTTTGCCAATGCCTTTTCAACACCCACTTTTCCATTCTCCGCCGTATCCACCTTATAACCTGCCAGCTCCAGTATCTCGGCCGTGTTCTCCCTTATATCATCGTTGTCTTCAATTAGCAGTAAATGTTTCATGCTGGTAATGTATCATTTTTAAAAGTAATGGTAAATGTAGTACCTTTTTCCAGTTCGCTCCGGCAGTTGATCCGGCCTTCCATCAATTCCACGTATTTACCCACAATATGCAGGCCCAGTCCCGTTCCCTGGATATTCGTCGCATTTTTTGCCCTGAAAAAACGTTCAAATAAGTGTTCCTGGTCTTCCCTGGAAATACCCATACCCTGGTCTGTCACTGTAAAAATAATATCAACGGGGGTCACACTGCTGTTTACTTCTATCACCCCATCCTCTGCTGAAAATTTAATGGCATTAGACAATAGGTTGATAAAGATATTCCTCAATAAAGTTATATCAAGATATACATTTGTATCACCGGTATGATGAAAAATAATTTGCTGATTTTTTTTTGCGATCCCCTGCAGTTCACCGCAGATACTGGCCAGTAACTCCTGAACATTAAAACTGCTGTAATGTGTTGCCACTTTACCATCTTCAATTTTACCAATAGAAAGAAACTCATTGAGTATATCGGTAAGATTATGTACCGATGATTTAATACGTTGAATATGCCGGTCACGCTTTTCCTGTTCTTCAGCCTGTGTGTATTTTGCCAGCAGGGAGGCAGATGACAATACCGTACTCAAGGGCGTACGGAATTCATGGGAAGCCATCGAAACAAAACGGCTTTTCAGATCACTCAGCTCCTTTTCTTTGCTCAGCGCCTCTGACAATTCTTCTTTTGAACTCTCGAGTTCCTTCATGGCTTCTTCGAGCTGGCAGGTACGAAGCACCACTTTCTGTTCCAGCTCATCATTCATCATTTCCACCTTTTCATTCACCGACTCCAGTTCTTTTTGCTGCTGCAGCATGGCATTTTCAATCTGCTTGCGTTTGGTGATATCATTTACAAATGCGATCGCAAAATTAGCTTCGTTGTTCCTGTAATTACTAAGGCTCACTTCTACAGAAAATTCTTCACCGGACTTTTTTATCCCAAAGAGATCCATACCCAAACCCATCGGGCGGTTCTGCGGGTGATGGGTGTAGTTTTCCCGGTAGCCCGTGTGGTGTTTGTGAAACCTTGCCGGGATCAATACTTCGATCTTTTTACCAATTAGCTCTGCAGCTTCTCCATATCCAAATTGCTTTACTAAAAAATTATTTGCCAAAATGATATTCCCCTGTTCATCAACAATTAAAATGCCGAGCGAAGCATGCTGAAACAAGGCCTCAAATTTTTCTTTCTCATCAAGAAGTTCAGACTGGGAAGAAGATGGCATGAATTGGTTTTTTTGCAAAGAATTGACTTTCCGGCAAAGATATAATACCCGCATTGCCTGCGCTTGTTTTTTTTGTGAAATGATAAGTATAAATGATACTATATTTAACCACTAAATCAACCTGATGTTAAAAGGGGTTAACCTTACGGTCCAATTTTTGAAAAGGCTGTTACTACTACCGGCACTTTCTGCAGTATCTGTTACCAGTATGGCACAGCAGAACGAAATCATTGTCAAATTATTAAAAGAGGGTATTGCCTTGCATGATAAAGGGGACTATGAAGCCGCCATTGCAAAATTTGACAGGGCCCTGGTTCTTGACCCAAATGGTTTTGATGCCAACTATGAAAAATCCTCCTCTTTGCTGTATGCAGGAAAACTGGATGAAAGTATTGCCCTCTCCAGATTTCTCATCGAACATTACAAAGCTAAACCAGCCGTAAAAGGGGCTTATATCAATCTTGGCAGCGCATATGATGATAAGGGCGATAGCGACAGCGCCATCATTGCTTATGATGAAGGCCTGAAGTTCTTCCCTGATTTTCACTTGCTCTGGTTCAACAAAGGTTTAACCCACGCAAGGCAAAAAAAATGGGAAGCCGCATACGCCGATTTTTTTAAAAGCCTGCAGTCAAAACCTGCTCACGCCGGATCCCTGTATTATGCATCCCTGCTGGAAGAGAAATCCAACAAAGTGGCAGCTATCATCAGCGGGCTGGTATTTTTAGCCGCAGAGCCGGAAGGCAAAAGGGCAAAAAGTATTTATACCTATGTGGTTGACCTGTTGAATTCTTATGTAAAGAAAAGTGAGGATGGCGGAAGTACCATCAGCATTTTGATGGATCAGCCTGGAGAAAAAAAAATTGAAAACAATTTCAGAACTGTAGAGGTTGGATTGGCCTTGTCAGTTGCTGCATCGTCCATAGATACGTCAAAAATAAAAACCGGCGCAGATAAATTATTATCAGCGCTGCAAATAATGACCAGCACTTTTGTTTCCGGTCAAAAAGAAGGCAAAGGCGTCTATTGGAAAACCTACGTGCCGTTTTTTATTGAGATGGAACAAAAAAAACTACTGGAGTCTTTTGCACATATAGCCTCCATCACTTCTGGCAATGAAGAAAATGTAAAATGGATCAGTGAAAACCAGGGTAAGCTGCAGGAATTTTACCAGTGGATGGACACCTATGAATGGAAAAAATAGTTACAGGTTATAGATATCTTTTGCAGACCGGAAAGTGTTACAATGTGCTTCCACAATGATTTTTATATCCGCACTGTAGCCACCACCCATTGCCACTACACAGGGGATCTGCTGTTTTTGGAGCATGCTGAAAACGATCTCATCTCTTTGCCTGCAGCCTTCCATGGTTACTTTTAATTTGCCAAATTTGTCAGTTTCCAGTATATCCACTCCGGATAGAAAAAAAGCCAAATCCGGTTGTACTTCATCCAGCAGTTTGGTTAATGCGGATTGCAGCAAGGGCAAATAAATTTTATCGTCTGTGCCATCCTTTAGTGGAATATCCCAATCACTTTTCTCCTTATGAAAAGGATAATTATGTTCCCCATGCATACTGAATGTAAAAACACGCTGGTCATTTTCAAATAACCTGGCGGTACCGTTACCCTGGTGAACATCCAGGTCGATGATCAATATTTGATTCGCTAATTTCTTGTTCAGTAAATAATTAGAGGCTACCGCCATATCATTCAGCAGGCAAAAACCTTCGCCCCTGTCGGCAAATGCATGGTGTGTGCCACCGGCCACATTAAGCGCTACGCCATGTTGCATCGCATGGTGACAGCAATCAATTGTTCCCTGTGTAATAATAAATTCTCTTTGTGTTAATTGCGGCGACTGAGGAAAACCAATATGACGCTGTTCTTTGGGTGTGAGTGTCTGACTTTTCAATTTTTCAACATACAATGGATCATGTGTCCATAAAATGATTTCCTCCGGGCAGGGCTTTGGTGTAAAGAGTTCGCTGGTTGAAATGGTTCCTTCATGCAGCAATTGTGCCGGCAGCAATTCATATTTCAGCATCGGAAACCGGTGGCCTTCAGGTAAGGGATGTGCGTAAATGGGATCGTATGCGATATGAAGCTTGTTGTTCATGCCAAAAGACTGTTGAATACATTTAATACCGGCGGAGCGCTCATTAAAATACTTTTATTAAACCACCTGCCTCTTTCTTTTGATGATTGACGGGCATAATTGCAAAAACATGATCGCCACGTTTTGGTTTAACGGGATACGTACCGGTGAATTTTCCAAAAGCGGGTAACACCGCATACTGATCCGTAAAATAAAAACAAGGCAGGTGTACTGATTGTTTTGCACCGCTGTAAATGCTGATGGCCGGATGAATATGTCCACTAAAATAAAATTTGCCTTCTTTCAATTCAGAATCTGCCACATCATGTACAAAACAGATATCCTCCATATCATAACAGTTATCAATTAATCCGATACCTGCATTTTGATACCAGTTGCGGTGAAGTATGTCGTGGTTACCCATCACCAATTGTATGGTCAGCTGTTCAAAATCCTTTCTCCATTTTACAAACAGCTCGTGCTCTTTATTGTCGCGGCTGTGAAACATATCCCCGATCACAATTACACTGTCTGGCTTAAATTGTTGTAATAGTGATACAAAAAGCTGCATGTCTTCTTTAAAAACATTTTGCGGCACGGCAATACCATTTTTACGAAAATGCCCTGTTTTGCCAAAATGAAGATCGCTGAGTATAAGGATGTTTCTCTCTTCCCAAAAAATGCACTTATCGCTGGAGAGGAGGAAGGTATGATGATGAATACTATGGGGTATAATCTGCGGCATGAGAGCGAAGATAATTGGTAAGCAAGAAAAATAATTATGCAGTCCATTTTGATAATCAGTAAATAAGTGTTTACTTTTCACAAAATATTATACCATGACAAATCAAACTAACGACGTGCTTCAATTTAATGAGGGAGAGGCCCCTAAACTTCCTTCATCGCTTAATGTGCTTACCATCCTAACATTTATTGGATGTGCACTGGGTCTTATCGGTGGCATATGGCAATATGCAACTGCAGATAAAAGCTATAATGAAATGGTGAAAATGCAGGATAAAATGGATGAAATGCCTGCCATGGTCAAGAAAATGATGGGTCCTGATGCACTTGAAAATGCAAGAAAAACGATGGAAAACAAAGTGCCAGTGCTGATATTGACACTGTTGGGTGTAGGTCTTTGCTTTTATGGAGCACTTGAAATGCGTAAATTGAAAAAGCAGGGTTTTATGCTCTGGGTAGCAGGTGAATTTTTACCTATCATTGCGATGTTCTTTTTTATTGGCAGTGGCATGTTCTCGGGATTTGCTCTTTTCGCCTACCTCTTTCCTATCGTTTTCCTCATTTTGTATGCAGTAAACAAAAAGCATTTGATTTATTAATACCAAAAGGTCCGGTATTGTTACCGGACCTTTTCATTCTCTTTCCAACTGTGCCTGCATCCGTTTTATCCTGTCTTCCAGTTTTTCTGAAGTTAGATTATTCCTGTTCAATCCATCCACCAGTATCGGGAAACAGAATGGGGTCGCTCTTGCTGGAAAAGTGATCACAATCTTACCAGCATTGATCCTTCCCAGAGCGTTACGCAGGCGGACTTCCTCCATCTGCTGATCCATCACTTCACGATAAGCCTGCTGCAATAAAATATTAGCGGGATCATATTCAGCAAATACATTAAATAATAAACTGGCGCTGCTTTGCAGATGCTTTGCCTTTACTTTTTCCCCCGGCATACCCTGGAATATCAAACCGCCAATTACCGCTATGTCCCGGAACTTTCGCCGGGCCATTTCTGTAGAATTCACACTCTTCTGAATATCGGTGAGCAGGTTATCCAGTGTAAATAGATCTTTTGCATTGGTATCATCTACCGGTATCGGTTGATCGCTTAGCAATTCAAAGCCATAATCATTCATAGCGATGGAAAAAGTAATGGGTGCTATCCTGCTGATGCGGTAAGCCAGTATCGCCGCCATGGCCTCATGCACCAGCCTGCCTTCAAAAGGATATACAAAAAGATGAAAGCCATCTTTGGTTTCGATCTGTTCGATCAGCAGTTCATTTTCTGTGGGAATTACAGACAACTCCTTTTGTAATGAAAAAAGGGGCTGCAAAGCAATCAGTTCTTTTTCTTCACCCTCCTTTAAGGGACGTGGGTTCATCATCTTTCTCAACATCAATCCCAGGTTCGCCGTAAGCGACATCCTTCCCCCCATCCAGCTAGTCACGATCGACTTTTTTGCGTTTGAATTCCGCACCAGTACTGTCATATCCTTTAGCATCACATACTCCAGCTTTCTGCCAGCCAATGTAAATACATCACCGGGTTCCAGTCTGGATATAAACCATTCTTCGATCACACCGATAAAACCTCCACTAACAAATTTTACTTTCAGCATAGCATCACTTACGATGGTGCCGATATGCATGCGGTGCCGCATGGCCATTCTCCTGCTGCTGATCCTGTACACGCCATCCGTTACTTCCACTTTTTTGTAATCGTCATATTGCTGTAAGGCCTTGCCACCCTGTGTAATAAAATGCAGTATTTCCTGCCACTCATCTTCTGTGATGGAAGAAAAACAATACGTACTTTTTACTTCATCAAATATTTTTGCAGGCACAAAACCATCTCCCACAGCCAGGGTACACAGGTATTGTATCAGTACATCAAAACAAAGGAGCATCGGGTCCTTGCTTTCGATATACTGCTCTTTCATGGCAGCTTTTAATGCGGCCACTTCCACCAGTTCTAAGGAATGGGTGGGCAGAAAAAAGATCCTGCTGGTTTCGCCAGGCTGGTGACCACTGCGGCCTGCCCTTTGCAAAAACCTGGATACACCTTTTGGAGAGCCCACCTGCACTACCGTATCAACCGGGCGAAAATCAACACCCAGATCAAGGCTGGCGGTACAAACAACTGCTTTTAATTTTCCTGTATGCAGACTATCTTCTACCCATAGACGCAATTCCTGCTCCATACTTCCATGATGCAGTGCTATGGCGCCAGATAATTCAGGAGCATTTGCTAACAGCGCCTGGTACCACATTTCACTCATACCCCGGGTGTTGATAAAAACCAACGTGGTATTGTTTTGATTAATAATATCCACCACATGGTGCACCAGCTTGATTCCCAAATGGCCGGCCCAGGGATACTTTTCTATCTCGTCGGGAATGACCGGTATTACTTCAATATTTTTTTTGACAGCCGCCTTTACTATCACGCCTTGTTCTTTTACAGGAGCCAATAAAACTTCCTTTGCCTGCTCCAGGTTGCCAATGGTTGCAGAGATGCCCCAAACAGAGGGATAAGTATTGACCATTAACCATTGACTATTGACGATCCTTGAAATCGCCAGTTCCACCTGTACTCCTCTTTTCCCACCCATCAACTCATGCCATTCATCAACAGCAATGATCTTCACCGTCTTAAATATTTCTCCATTGTTTTTTTGTGCCAATAGTAAATGCAGGCTCTCCGGCGTTATCAGCAACACTTCCGGCATGTTTCTTTTTTGCTTTTCCCTTTCGCTCACCGGAGTATCGCCATTGCGGATGCCTACTTTCCATTGCATATTAAGGTCCACTAATACCTCCTCCATTGCCCTGCCAATATCTTTTGCCAATGCACGCAGGGGCGTAACCCATAATAACTGCAACCCATTTTTACTTTTTGATTGATAGTCTGCAGGATGCTTGTTAATGAAATCAATAAGCGCACCGATAAAAACAGAAAAAGTTTTACCACAACCTGTAGGTGCATTTACCAAACCGCTTTTACCATCGTTGATATACTGCCAGGTTTGTTGCTGAAACAAAAATGGCTGATGGCCCTTAGAAGAAAGCCATTGTGAAATGATCCTGTAACCTATGGTAGAATTGAGTGTCAAATGAATGTTTAAAGCAAATTAAGTAACAATTTTTGTTGAGTAAGTTTTTTATCTTCGGTAAAACTTTGTTTATGGGTTTAGTTTATGCAGATATTGAATTGATAAATGGAGAAGACCTTTCTTTTGCAAGAAAGAATATTATTGGAGAAAAAGAAATCAGAAGGATGCATATCGATATCCTGGTGGATACCGGTTCTTATATGCTGGCAATCAACAAAAGTATCCAGGAGCAAATGCAGTTTCCAATAGTGGAAAAAAAAAGCTCAATTGACTGATGGACGTATTGTAGAATGTGATGTTGTAAGTCATGTTGAATTAAAATTTAAAAACAGGCGTACGATGTGTAATGCCATGGTTTTACCTGGTGATGCGGAGCCACTGCTTGGAGCTATTTCTCTTGAAGACATGGACGTTTTAATTCATCCTTTGAGGCAAGAATTAATTGTCAACCCCGACCACCCTTATTTTGCGCAAATGAAAATGAAATGATCTTTTATAATGTCTTCAAATACTCAATCACCGCCCTTCTCTCTTTCCCGGATAATTTATCACCAAAAGTATGACCGCCATTACCAAATCCTTTTAATGTAGTGTTGTACACTTCGCTGTTGCCGGGTGCATCTTTGGCTTCGTAGCGCCAGCCGGGGATCTCATAGTTGTAGGCAGGACTACTAAAACTCCGCTGCCAGTATACAGGTCGCTTTTTACTGTCAAGCAATGTCTCCAGATCCGGAACAGAACCATTGTGCAGGTAGGGCGCTGTTATCCACACACCATCCAGCGGCGGGGCTATGTACCCACGGTAGGGAACTAACTGCGCCGGGTGATCGCCGGTAGTAAACCAGCTTTTGTTAAACCATTCCACAAACTGCGGATTAGAATAATTGGATGTGTACAAGGCAGAATCTGTCTGAATAATGCTCTCCGGTATCAGCAGGTTGGGGTACCTGCCGTCTTTGCCATAGGTACCATGACAACCGGCGCAGGTGGCCTTGAATATTTTTTCTCCCTTTTCCACCAGTGTATGATCAACCGGTTTGGGATAGGCAGGTGCTTCTAAAGAATTGAGATAAGCCAGCACATCATTAAAATGACTGTCCACTTCTGCCGCTTCTGTGGTATCGCTTACCGTTAGCAGGTTGCTCGCCATTAAAAACCTGCCAAAATCACCACGGCCAAAACCATTATAGAACATGCCGTTCTTTTTTTTCAGCAGCCACCAGGCAGGCACATCGGAAGGGATCACATCATAGTTGGTTGCCAACATCGCATTATCGCTCCATTGTAAGGTTACAGGATCACGATGGGCTACCAACAGTGCCGCCAGCCTGTCTGCCAGGTTCACTCCTTTGGTTGTTGTAACCAGATCAGGTGCAATGGCTTTTATAGAACTGATAAAATTCTTTGCTGCTTCATATTTTTTGGCATTGTCGCCCTTCATATTCTGCAAAAATTTCTCCGCCATGATTGCCGTGCCACCCACCTGTTTGGTAAAATCGCTTAGAGAATTTCCCAGACCCATCACCAGTTTGCCTTCAAATAATTGTGCATGACATTGCAGGCAATTGGGAGCCACCACCATTTCTCCATTCGGTGCTTTTACCGCTGTAAAATCATGGGGAATATTTTTATTAACACCGGTTCTCTTCAAAAAATTATTCGTGTCTTTGGAAATACCCATTGCAAAAAGAGAAAAAGGAATACCACTTTTTAAATAGTCGCCCGTGGTAAGATACTCATAACCTTTTACCGCATCGCCGCTCCGCTGTTTGCTAGAAGGGATGGCTTCAGGCTCATCAGTATCAACCAAACTATATTTTGTAAAAGCAAAACCAACCACGGCAACCAACAATATCACAACCAATTTTTTCATAGATCAAATTTATGGGCTAACAATGAGGAACCTGTTCATCCTTCAATTTTTAACAGCATCATTTTACACTGTTGTACTGCTGCAGCAGCTGTTGCAGATCCGCCAAAGTATTTATTTCATCCGGCTTCTTATCCTTACGCCAGCGGCTGATCCTGGGGAAACGTAATGCCACGCCACTCTTGTGCCGGTTACTGGCGGCAATACCTTCAAAAGCAATTTCAAATACCAGCTCCGGCTTCACCGTTCTCACCGGTCCAAATTTTTCAATGGCATTCCGCTTTACAAAATTATCCACCTCTGCAAACTCTTTATCGGTTAAACCACTGTATGCTTTGGTAAAACTTACGAGCTTTTCACCATCCTTTACAGCAAATGTATAATCAGTATACAAATTACTCCTGCGGCCATGTCCTTTTTGTGCATAGATCATTACTGCATCAATTGTCATTGCATCTATTTTCCATTTCCACCAGTTGCCCCTTTTGCGGCCTGCTTCATACACCGAATTTTTTCTCTTGAGCATAACGCCTTCGCTGCTGTTATCCCTTGACGTAAGCCGCATCTTTTTCAATTCATCCCAATTGTCCGTTGCTATTACCGGAGATACCTGTAAAAGAGGATGATTGATGGCAGCCAGCATTTCTTCCAGCAGTTTCCTCCGCACTGTCAAAGGGCTTTCCCTGAAATCTTTACCGTCGTACTCCAGGATATCGTAGGCAATAAAAGCCACCGGTGCTTCTGTTAACTGTTTTTTGGTGATGCTCTTCCGGCCGATCCTCGTTTGCAAAACGGAAAATGGCAAGGGTTTTAAAATGCCGTTTTCATCTGCGCTCATACATATAATTTCACCATCCAGTGCAATACCATCGGGCAGCTGATCTTTAAACGCATGGTACTCCGGAAATTTTTCCGTTACCAGCTCCTCTCCCCTGCTCCAGATGAACAATTCATTATTTCTTTTGATGATCTGCCCACGGATGCCGTCCCATTTCCATTCTGCCTGCCACTCATGAATATCACCCAATGCCTCCACTTCTCCTTCCACAGCATGGGAAAGATAAAAGGGATAAGGTTTTGAAATATCCAGTGCCGATGCTGCTTCATTCAGCAGTTCATCAAAATCAATACTGGCCGGGTCCCACAAACCGCCAATACGGTGAGCAATAACGGAGGCGGATACCCTTACGGATCTTGCCAAAGCATTCACCATCATCTTCTGGCTTACCCCGATCCTGAAACCACCTGTGATCAGTTTATTAAAAACAAAGCGCTCTGTCAGCGAAAACCGTTTCCAGCAATCCAAAACAAAATCTTTTTTCTCCTGGTCCTCTTTTTTCTCCAGCGCAATAAATTTTTCGAGGTAAAAGGAAAGACTTTTGCTCTCTGTGTTTTGCAATGGCTCGCTATCAGGCAATAATAGTGCAATGGTTTCTGCCAAATCACCTACGGTATGATAAGATTCCTCAAATAGCCAGCGTGGCAGATACGATATCTCAAGACACCACTGAGAAAGCAAGTTGCTGTTAACGATCCGCCTGGGTCTTCGTCCGCTGAAAATAGCGATCACCCATACTTTATCCTTACCCGGTGCCAAAGCAAAATACTGTTGCAAGGCTTCGAGTTTGGCGTTTGTTTTAGTGCTGGTGCCCAATATGCTAACCAGTTCGGCGAATTGATGCATGGTTACACGTTATATTGTTGAACATTGCCGGTCGTGATTACTGTTGAGGTTTCTGCCTCTTCTTCCAGGCCGTAATTTGTTTTAACTTCATCAGCAGCAATGCCATGTTCATTTAAGTAGCGGCTAAAAGCTGACTGAAAACCATGAGTTACAAAAACCTTTTCGGCACCAGTTGCTTTTACAGCACTTAATAATCCCTCCCAGTCTGCATGATCGCTTAAAACAAAACCGGCATCCACATTTCTTCTTCTTGCATTGCCACGAACCTGCATCCAGCCACTGCACACACCCACACTGTAAGGATAAAACCGCTTCATCCAGGGGGTACCATCTGCACTCGGTGGTGCAACCACAATATTGCCTTTGAATATCTCATTGGGGGCACCTGCCTCCACTCTTGTAACCTGTGGCAATGCCCAGCCATTTTTGATCAACACCTCTTGCGTATTATGAATGGCGCCATGCGCAAAAATGGATAAGCCTGTTTCGGCGAGGGGCTTCAAAATCCGTTGGGCTTTACCAAGGCTGTAGGCAATGAGCACACTTGTTTTTCGCTCCGAGTGATTTTTTAGCACCCAGTTTTGTATGCCATCAAAAATATCGCTTTGCTTTTTCCACTTGTAAATGGGCAGGCCAAAGGTGGACTCAGTGATAAAAGTATTGCACCTCACGGGTTCAAAGGATCCGCTGATACCGTCATTCTCTGTTTTATAATCGCCGCTAAACACCCATACTTCACCGTGCTGTTCCACCCTTACTTGTGAAGAACCAATTATGTGCCCTGCCGGATACAGGGAAATATTTACCCCGTTGAGGTTCACTGATTCACCCCATTCCTTGCTTTCATAATGTCCTTCCCCTAATCTTAATTGCAGTAAGGGTTTGGTATGATGATGACACAAATAATTTTTGCTTCCCCATTTTGCATGATCACTGTGGGCATGCGTGATCACGGCCCGGTCAACAGGTTTCCAGGGATCGATATAGAAATCACCGGCAGCGCAGTAAAGACCTTTATCAGTAAATTCAATTAACGGCATTGTTCACTTTTGATTTTTGGGTTCTGCATTTGTCACTACAGTATTTTACTTCCTCCCAAACTGCCTGCCACTTTTTGCGCCAACTGAAAGGACGGTTGCATACCTGGCAGATCTTAGTTGGAAGGTTTGATTTTTTATGGGGCATACCCTGATAAAACAAAAGCCGAACGGTAAGGTTCGGCTTCGCAAAATCATTTTATTATTTACCAGGCTTTACTGGTTTTGCCATTGTAAATTTTAATAAAATTCAGGTGTTTGTTCTCAAAATAATCCGGTATTTCATCATCTGTTTTGGCAACCACCGGTTTGAATTTATAATCTGAAAAAACCTTGAAATGCTTATCGTTGATATGACTCATAAAATCCTGTGGATGTTTTATCAGCAGGTTCACAAATAACTGGGCGCATTCAAAACCCTTGAAGGCCATATCAGAAGGCCTGCCTTTTAATTTTTTTGAATACCCATTCATGAGCATCCGGCTGTACATATCTGTTTTGTTATTATAATAGGGTGTGGTAAAGTACACGGGAAATTCTGCCAGGTCGCCTTTACGGAAAAAGCTTTTGAAATTATCCCAATTGGGCATACCGATCAGCGTTAGTGGATAGTTATCGGGGATACCATCACAGGCCCTGGCCAGTTTTACAGCAAATGTTTCGTCTAAAGAACCACCAATGATAATGGTGCTGCGGTTACTGTCGAGTTTTCTTTTGATCAAACCGCTGCTGATCAGTGTATCAAAATTCAGCGTCTGGATATTCAGCAGTGGTTTGCCATCCTGTTCATTGATCGCTTTAAAATAAGAGGCCACCCTGTCTTCCTGCGGTCCTTTTTGCCGGCAAAGAAAAATCTGGTCTGTGCCATGATCCTGCAATAAAAAAGAATAAATGGCTTCACAATGCGCTTTTAAAGTGGAGTTCAGGATCAGGGTAAAAGGATTGTTGCTGATGCCGCCATCATTGGGATAGGCCGCTGAGATAAAGGGGATATTTTTTGCAAGAGCCAAATCGGCCAGCAGTTTAAAATCAACATCCCTTACGGGGCCAATCAGCAGATCCAGGTGATTCAGTTTATTGTTCCTGACCAATGCCTGCAGTGGCTCTTTATACGACCGGGTATCATAGATATAGGCTTCAATATTTACACTATCCAGCTTTAAAGAATCCAGCCCTATCTGTATTCCATTTACAAAATCAACAGCCGGTGTAATGAATTTAGGCATGCCCTGGGTATAGCGAAAATTCCCGGTAGCATTAAAAACAGAATCGAGGTACAAGGGAGCGAATATGCCCACCCGGTAGGTTTTCATTTTCTGCAAACTATCGGTTACCTGTGCCCCGGCGGTTGGCAATGAAAACAAAAGGCTGGAAAAAGTTAATACAAGTAAAAAAGGTTTCTTCATGTGTTGAAATTTATTCCCCTGCCCCACCCTCGGTCTCCCGATTTTTTATCGGGAAAGGCCAAGCTTTATCTATAACTCAAAATTTGTTATTAAGCATTTGATCATTTCTTCCTTAATCATCAAGGATACGCACACCTAAACCTAACTGTTAAGAATCCTCAAAACATTAACCTCCAGGTTCTCCGTTATCTTACGTACGGAAGGGCCTACTCCCACTCTATCGTTGCTGGTGGCTTACTGCTGATATCATACACCACCCGGTTGATGCCACGTACATTGTTAATGATCTCATTCGAGATATCAGCCAGGAATTCATAAGGAAGATGTGCCCAGTCTGCCGTCATTCCATCTACTGATGTTACGGCCCTCAACGCCACCGTATATTCATAGGTCCGCTCATCACCCATTACGCCTACACTCTTCACTGGCAACAAGATGGTACCGGCCTGCCAAACGGTTGCATAAAGATTGGATTTTTTCAAACCATTCATATAAATAGCATCTGCCTCCTGCAATAACCGTACCTTTTCTTCTGTAATTTCTCCTAAAATACGGATGCCTAAACCTGGCCCCGGAAACGGATGGCGAAACAGCATTTCATGCGGAATTCCCAACTCCAGCCCTACCCTGCGCACTTCATCTTTAAACAACAAACGCAGCGGTTCCACCAGGGATAATTTCATAGTATCCGGCAAGCCGCCTACGTTGTGGTGCGACTTGATGGTGGCTGAAGGTCCATGAACTGACAAAGACTCTATTACATCAGGATAAATAGTGCCCTGGCCAAGAAAATCAATATTTTCTATGCGGTGGGCTTCCTGGTCAAAAATTTCGATAAAGGTTTTGCCGATAGCTTTTCTCTTTTCCTCGGGATCAGTTTTGCCTGCCAGTTTAGTATAAAAATGCTCCCTGGCGTTTACACCTTTAACATTTAAGCCAAGTTGGGCATAGATCTCCAGCACTTCCTCAAATTCATTTTTACGCAACACCCCATTGTCAACAAAAATCCCAAACAGGTTGCCGCCAACAGCTTTGTGCAAGAGCGTGGCCGCTACCGTGCTGTCCACTCCGCCACTGAGTGCCATGATCACTCTTTTATCACCAATTTTATTTTTTAGTTCCGCCACTGTATCGCTGATAAAATGTGCCGGAGTCCAGTTTTGGCTGCAACCACAAATATGTGTTAAGAAATTTTTAAGGATCGCTTTTCCTTCGGTGGAATGATACACTTCCGGGTGAAACTGCAGACCGTACAAAGGCAATCCACCGTTGCGCTTAAAGGCCGCCACCGGAATACTTTCTGTAATACCCAAAATGGAGAAACCTTGTGGCAGTTCTTTAATGGTATCGCTATGACTCATCCATACCTGTGAGTGTTGAGATACACCTTCCAGTAAAATATCTGGTTGAACGATCTCAAATTTTGCCCTGCCATATTCCCTTTTATCGCTTTTATCCACCCTGCCACCGAATAGTTTGCTGGTAAGCTGGGCACCATAACAAACACCCAGCACCGGCAGTTTTTCTGCCATGCTTTTTACATCCGCTACCAAAGCATCTGGCTGGTTTACCGAAAAAGGCGAGCCGGAGAGAATGATGCCTTTTAACTCCGGGTTGTACTGTATCGGTTTATTGTAAGGGACTATTTCGCAGTACACGTTGGCTTCCCTTACAGCCCTGGCGATGAGCTGGGTAAACTGGGATCCAAAATCGAGGATCAAAATTTTTTCCGTCATGGCTGCGAAGGTAAATATTGATACTTGATTATTCAATTAATGATTGTGAAGGGTTATTCACCGGGCAACAACCGCCATTTACCGGAATTATTACCAAAGGCTTGCTGGAAATAATTTAATTCTCAATCTTTACAAAAATTAACAGCCATGAGACAAATTGCCATCCTTTCTATTGTTTTATTATCCTTTGCTTCCTGCCAGCACGAAACGGGCAGCGGCAATATCATCACCGAAAAAAAGTCGGTAGACAATTTCACCGCTTTATCTGCCGGCAGCGGCTTTGAAGTAGAGGTAAAAATTGGCTCGCCGGTATCGGTAGAAATTGAAGCCGATGACAACCTGATGAAATACATACAGGTAAAAGTAGAAGGAGGTAAACTGCGAATCCAGTCAAAAAACAATTTCACCATCAGCAATGGTCATTTAAAAGCATATATCACGGTTCCTTCTTTGGACGATATTGAAAGCAGTGGTGCAGCCGATATCAACGTACTGGATGAAATAAAAAGCAGCGGCAAGGTAAGACTGCATGCTTCGGGTGCAGCTAAAATTACAGCGAAAGTGGATGCGCCCAAAGTGGATGCCGAATCAAGCGGTGCTGCCAACATCCAGGTAAGTGGCCGCACTAAAGATATTTATGCAGATGCAAGCGGGGGTGCTGTTATCGAGGCCGATGAATTGCTGAGTGAAAATGCCAATGCCGAAGCCAGCGGTGCAGGCAATGTGCATGTATTTGCCAGTGTAAAACTAAAAGCCAAAGCCAGCGGTGCAGGCAATGTGTATTATAAAGGCGGTGCTGCCAATGTGCAGGCCGATGAAAGCGGTGCCGGCAATGTAAAAAAGGAGGACTAACGCTTATTTCCTGAGCAACTTCACCGCAAGGATGATCATGGCCAGGATAAACATAAAGATGGAGAGGCGGTTGATCCCATGCATGTACTTCATCCATTGCGTTCTTGGCTCGTTGGGGTCTTTTTTCTTTAAGTATAGATATTCAGCCACCTGGCGAAGCATTCCCATAATATATTGTTTTAACTAAGATACAATTAAAGGGGTGATTTGGTTGAGTGACGGATAAGATTTCCTGGTTGAATAAGTGCGTAAATTAGTATAAAATTCATCTCAATTATATACTGGCATCATGATAACATTTTCAATTCGTGACGAAATTGTTGAAGTAATCAACAAACTATTTATTTATACAGATTCACAAGACTGGGAGAAACTGCAAAACGAAGTTTTTTCCGATGACGTATTTTTTGACATGTCTTCGCTTGGAGGCATGAAAGCAGAAACCACATCGAAAGAAATTTGTGACACCTGGAAAAATGGCTTTGCAGGTATTGATGCTATCAATCACCTGGCAGGGAATTATTTGGTGCAGATACACGATACAACGGCTACGGTTTTTGCCTATGCCACAGCCTCTCATTATAAGGCATCCGCTACAATGGGAAAAACAAGGGAATTTGTTGGCACCTATGATATCAGTTTGATGAAACACGGATATGGATGGCGGATCTACCAGTTTAAATACAATTTGAAATATGCAACCGGCAATCTCGATTTGAGCTGAAGCGGAGCCCCCTACTAAAATTAATTGGTTACCTACAGTTCATATCTCCGGGTAGTTAAGCCTTTTTACATAAAGATCAGTTCCCTCTCCGCTTCATCTCCTTACTGATCAACCCCAGCTCTCTTCCTGTTTGTCCCGCCACACTACTGTTTTCCTGCGCCCTTCTCATCAGGTAAGGTATCACATCTTTTATTGGCCCAAAGGGGAGGTACTTGCTCACGGAACAGCCCGCTTTGGCAAGGTTAAAAGTAATATTATCACTCATGCCATACAATTGAGAAAAATGCACATGCGGATGGTGGAGAGGTAAATTTTTCTGCTGCAGCAATTGGGTGGTCAGCAGGTTGCTGTGTTCGTTGTGTGAGGCAATGATCACCGCAATGTTATCAAGGTGGCTGATACAAAATTCCACCGCTTCATTGTAATCCTTGTCGCAACTTGCTTTATCCGGCTGTATCGGTGATGCATAACCTTTTTCAGCAGCCCGGTTTCTTTCCTTTTCCATATAGGCACCACGAACGAGTTTGGCTCCCAGGATGAAAGCCCTCTCCACACTGGCTTCATAAGAGTATTTTAAGAATTGTAAACGGTCGTGCCGGTATAACTGTATGGTATTATAAATCACCACCCGGTTCTTGTTAAAGGTATCCATCATCAGCATCGTAAGTGCATCCACGGGATCCTGAATCCAGGTTTCTTCTGCATCCACCAGCACGGCGATCTTTTTACCTGCGGCCGTTTCACAGATCCGCAGCATCCGCAACCTTACCCGGTGCCATTCTTCTTTTTCTTGCTCGCCCAGTTTTTCGATGGATTTCAGGTACCGCTTCATCAGTGTGCCCTCTTCACTGTTCATCATGGCATCAATTTTTTCCAGCAATGCAAACCTGCTAAAACCAGTAACCTTAATGCTCATAAAAGGAATATTCGGTTGCGTGGCGGCATAATTGATCACCCGTATAAATTCTTCGGTGGAATGATCAAACCCCTGCTCGCCGTCATCACCACCTTCCACACCATAGTCAAGGATCACCTGTACTTTATAATCACCCAGGCGTTTGGCAACATTGGCAGTTTCTTCCAGCGTTTCTCCTCCCACAAACTGTTGAAAAATAGTATTGCGGATAACCGTTTTGGTAAAAGGCAGGTTCCAACTGATAGCAAGGGGTGTTACTTTTAAACCAAGGTTGATGAGCCAGGGCTTACCCATTGAAGAAAAAAGAAAATGAGCTTTTTTTAGTTCTTTGTCTTTTTTATACGCAAGAGCGTATTCGGTATTGTCGAAAGAGATCATTTGGTATTCCGTATTTGGTATTCGTTATTTGGTGCTGACGAAGTTATTGCCTGTCTTTGAATTTCATGCCTTTAAATTCTGAGCTATTTAGATATTTCATAAATCCACCAGTTTTGTTTTTAATTTCTTCTGCCAGGTTATATGCATTTATAAACTGTTCCTCGCTTATCAGTGTTTCGTCTTTTGACCTGTATAGCTGAGATTGCACTTCTCCTGTAGAGCCCTTTGCGATTGAAAGAAAGTTGACGAATTCCCTGTTGCCTCCTCGTTCGAATCCTTCAGCAATATTATCCATAATTGAACCCGAAGAACGCTTGATTTGATCTTTTAAAGCAAAGTCTTTTGAGAATTTATCCTGTAAAGTGTAAGAAAAAATAAGCTGGCACAGTTGACGTGCCAGTTGCCAAATTTCAAGGTCTTCAAAACGCTTGTATGTAGCCATAGCGAATTTTTAATGAAGATACCAAATAACAAATATCAAATAATTAATTCGGAATTATATGGCCTGGTGATTAAAAGGCTGCAATACCATTTCATTGATAACACCGCTGGTGGGCTGCTGACACAAAAACCAGATGGCTTTGGCGGCTTCCTCCGCCGTTACCATTTTTTCTCTTTGTACCCGCAGATCGATCGTATCCCAAAAAGCAGAATCGGTTCCACCGAGAAAGAGGTTGGTGATCCGGATATTGATGCGCTTTAGTTCTTCCCGGATGCTCTGCATCATACCCACCAAACCATATTTGCTGGCGCTGTAGGCAGCTGCACCTGCCATGGGGGTTTTACCCAACACCCCGGGTATGTTGATGATCAGTCCTTTATTTTGGGCTTTCATAGCAGGCAAAAAAGCCTGTACCAGCAAAAACGGGGCATAGAGGTTATAATTAAGACTGCGTAGAAAGTCCTCGCTGCTCAGGTTTTCTGTAGATTTGATGATGCCAATACCAGCGGCATTCAGCAACACATCAATGCTGGCAAATTGTTCAAAATATTTTTCTTTCAACAAGGTCACGGCTTCTGGTTGTGAAATATCCAACACAAAAGTTCTTTCGGCCGGTACATTACAGGCAGCTGCTGCAGCAATTAATTTTTCCTCATTGCGCCCTGCCAAAAATAACTGGGCACCACTGCCTGCCAGCAATTTAGCGGTACGGCTGCCAATACCGCCTGTGGCGCCAATGATCAAAATATTTTTTCCTTTTACGCTTTCCATTTTTATTGTTTGGCAGTTAAACAATTGCATCCTCAATTTGTTTGAACAGCTTTTACCATATGGCAGAAGCAAGCATTGTATTTCCACACCAGCTCTTTAACGATCACCCATCTTTGCAAAAAGAACGGGTTGTGTACCTGGTGGAAGAATGGCTCTTTTTTAAACAATATCATTTTCACAAACAAAAGATCATCCTGCACCGCAGCAGTATGAAAAAGTATGCGGATCAATTAACTGCAAAGAAATTTAAGGTTGAATATATTGAGGCTGCCAGTCAATTATCAGACATAAGAAAACTGGTAACTTATTTAGCACAGCAAAAAATAACAGCATTGCATTTTGCTGACCTGGCAGATAACTGGCTTCAGAAAAGAACAGAAGCCAGTTGTACAAAAAACAGCATCAAAACAAACATATCCGCTTCTCCCAATTTCCTTAATACAATGAATGGGGTGAAAAATTATTTTGATAAAAAGAAAACCTATTTCCAAACCGGTTTTTATACGGAACAAAGAAAACAGCGGGGCATCCTGGTAGAGGCAGCCGATCAGCCCGTTGGCGGCAAATGGACCTTTGATGCGGATAACAGGCTCCGGTACCCTAAAAATAAAATACCGCCTTACCTGCATTTTGCCGAAGAAGACAGCTATGTAAAAGAGGCAAAAGCGTATGTTGCTAAACATTTCTCCGGCAACTACGGCAGATCAGAACATTTTATTTATCCCACGGATTTTGAAGGTGCTGAAAAATGGCTGGATGATTTTTTAGAAAACCGTTTTGCTCATTTTGGTGAATACGAAGATGCGATTGTAAGTGGGGAGCATTTTTTACATCATTCGGTGCTTACACCCATGTTGAACATTGGTTTATTATCACCACAGCAAATTGTTGACAAAGCAATATCGCATGCAACAAAAAACAACATTCCACTGAATTCCCTGGAGGGCTTTATACGGCAGGTGATTGGCTGGCGGGAATTTATCAGGATCGTGTATGAGCGGGAAGGCAGCAAACAAAGAACAAAAAACTATTGGGGCTTTGAAAGAAAAATACCTGCCAGCTTCTGGAACGGCACTACTGGCATATTACCTGTAGACAATGTGATCAAAAAAGTTTTGACAACAGGCTATAGCCATCATATTGAGCGGCTGATGGTGATGGGTAATTTTATGTTGCTCTGCGAATTTGACCCCGATGAAGTGTACAAATGGTTTATGGAAATGTATGTGGATGCTTACGATTGGGTGATGGTTCCGAATGTATATGGCATGACGCAGTTTGCAGATGGGGGCCTCATGACAACCAAGCCCTATATCAGCGGCAGTAATTACTTACTAAAAATGAGTGATTATAAAAAAGGTACCTGGTGTGAGGTATGGGATGGATTGTTTTGGCGCTTTATGCATGTACACCGGGATTTCTTTTTGAAAAACCCCCGGCTGGGAATGCTGGTAAAAACCTTTGATAAAATGCCGGAAGAGAAAAGAAGGAAACACATTGAAAAAGCCGAAAAGTATTTAGACAGCTTATAAAAGCCGGCCACTTTTAAAAGACAGCCGGCCTAATAGAACAACGAAAAAATGATTCGAAAAAAACCATGGAACCGGGTAAACCTGCCGGTGTACAGCATCAGCAGCCAGGCCGGCGGCAAAGCCAATATGCATATTATTACTTATGCCACGGCTATCAGCATGCAACCCAAAAGGTTTATCTGTGGCATTTATCATGGCACACAAACAATAGCCAACGTAAACGCAACAGGTGAATTTATTTTACAGTTGCTGGATGAAAAACAGTACCGGCTGGTAGACCTGCTGGGAAAAAAATCCGGAAAAAAAATTGACAAAATAAGCCGGTTGCAAAAAAGAAACGAGCTGGACAGCTGGAACGGGTACCCTGTTTTAAAAAATTGCCTGGCAGTATTACAGATGAAAGTGATCAACAGTTTTGAAGGCGGCGACCACCAGTGTTTTTTGTGTGATGTGGTGGCTTACAAAAATTTAAATGAGGGAAAAGTACTTACACTGGATATTTTACGGGAACACAAAATGATAAGGATATAAACATGACGGAAGAAATACTATCAATAAAAGACATTGACCGCATCATCGAAATGGCCTGGGAAGACCGCACCACTTTTGAAGCCATCGAACTTCAGTTTGGCCTGAAACAGCAGGATGTAATTAAACTGATGCGGAAAGAACTGAAGCCCTCCAGTTTTAAACGCTGGAGAGAAAGAACCAAAGGCCGGACCACCAAACATACAGCTTTGAGAAGCGGGGATATTGTCAGGTTTAAATGCAGCAGGCAAAAAACAATTACTAGGAACAAAATTTCTAAAAGGGCCTAAAAGGTAAAAGAAGAAAAGAACACAAAAGATGAAAAGAGGTAAATAAAAGCAGCAGATTCTTTGTTTCCCTTTGTTCTTTTTTCTGCTTCCAGCTAAAATCTATTCATTCCACGCACTATGACTTTCCCCACTAACTATAGCGACATATTGCAACGCATTAAAAACATCCAGCCGCTGCAATACAGCAAAACAAGAAATTTTACGGATGGTGATGTTACTTACCTGTCACCTTATATTTCAAGAGGGGTGATCAGTCTGCCGCAAATGGCAAGGCAGGCATTAAAAAAACACACTCCTTTTCAAATACAGAAATTTTTGCAGGAACTGGCCTGGAGAGAATACTGGCAACGAGTTTGGCAGGATTCAGGTGATAACATTTTTACCGATATTAAACATCCGCAGCAACATACAGCACACTGGTCCATGGTGGCTGCCATTGAACATGCCACTACAGGTATTGAAGCGATAGATAAGCACATTCAACTACTGTATGAAACCGGCTATATGCACAATCACGTACGCATGTATGTTAGCAGCCTGGCCTGCAATATTGCCGGGGCACATTGGCTGCTGCCTTCAAAATGGATGTACTACCATTTGCTGGATGGAGACCTGGCGAGTAACAGCCTGAGCTGGCAATGGGTAGCCGGCAGTTTTTCTTCAAAGAAATATTACTGCAACCAGGAAAATATCAACCGCTACACCCAAAGTCAGCAGCAACATAGTTTTTTAGATAACAGTTATGAAGCCCTTACCCAGATGGAAATACCCGAGGTATTAAAAGAACGATCTGACCTTTCCCTTTTAACAAAGCTGCCCACCACCAGTGTGCCGGTGACAGAAAAGGACTTACCGGTATTATTATACAATGCATACAATCTTGATCCTTTATGGCATGCAGGAGAAAAAGCCAATCGTATTTTGTTACTCGAACCATCACACTATTTAAAATATCCGGTAAGCGATAAAGTGCTGGCCTTTATTCTGGCATTATCACAAAACATTGAAGGTATACAGGTTTTTACCGGGGAGTTTGATGATTTAAAAGCTGTATGCCAGGAGGATATCACTTATAAACAACATCCAGCTTTCAGGCATTATAGAGGTACAGCAGAAGCATATGACGACCTGTTTCCGGAAGTAACCGGCTATTTCCATTCCTTCTTTGCTTACTGGAAACGTTGTGAAAAATATCTGAAAGACTTGTAAAACAACATCCTGTTATCTTTGCAAAAATTTTTATTATGGAACTGAAAGGTAAAAAAGCAAATGAAAGCTTTGTAGTGATGAATGAACTGGTACTACCCAACGACACCAATGTATTTGGAAACCTGATGGGCGGCAGACTGATGTACTGGATGGATATTGCCGCAGCCATGGCCGCCACCAAACATTGCAATACGCCCTGCATGACCGCCTCCGTTGATAATCTTTCTTTTAAAAACCCGATCAAACTGGGCAATGTAGTACATATTGAAGCACACGTAACCAGGGCTTTTAATACTTCGATGGAAATATTTATAAAAGTGTGGGGCGAAGACAGCCTGCACCAGTACCGGTACGAAAGCAACGAAGCCTATTTTACCTTTGTGGCACTCGACCCCAATAATAAACCAAGACTTGTACCACCCGTTATTCCTGAAACAGAACAAGAGCAAAAGTTGTTTGAAGGCGCTTTAAGAAGAAGACAGGTACGCCTGATCCTGGGTGGTAAAATGAAACCACAGGATGCAGAAGAATTAAAAGCGTTATTTGTGTAAATATTAGTCTGCTTTTTTGCGTTGTTTCCAGCTAAGCCAGGTAGTATATGCGGGACGCTGGTTGTTATTTTCATCTGTTAAACCAGTGTCTTCCCAAAGTGCAAACAGATCCTGGTACACTCCAAGATTGCGGAAAGTATTGTTTCCTGCATCATAGTCTTTATGGCAAAACCAAATGATAAATTTCCCTTTTCTTTCATTGGTAAGTTTACAAACCAGTTGCAGGTAGGTGTTTTGCCAGTTGGCATTTCCCTGTTTGTTTAAGTTAAAGGCAGGCACCAACAGGTCTTCTGCTATATAGCCCGTTTCGGAAAAACAAAATGGTTTGTTTGCATCAAGGTCAATAAACCTGGTAAAGAAGCTGGCAGGAAATAAGGCAGGATCGGTATTTCCCGCCGCAGATGAACTTACATGAGTATAAGGGTAAGCGCTAAGGGCAATGTAATCCGTGTAAGGCATTAATTCATTTGCAAGGCTCAGCGATACAGGCGACTCCGTTACCATAAAACTAACCATTAAGGGTATGCCAGGCAAGGCAGTTTTTAAACGCTGGTACACTTTGCTGATAAAATCTTTGTACAAAGCAAAAGCTGCACTGTTCCATGACAGCTCGTTGCTCTCCACACCAAAATTGATATACGCAGACTGAAAGGCAGTGTGGAGGTAAATAATATAATTTACATAGGCAGTTACCACGCTGTCATTATTCACTGGCATTGCTTCCCAGTAGGCTTTTGTACCTGCCGCCATCGACTCTGAAAATCTTGAATAAGGAGCTTTTGTCTGGCGGGTAATACTAAGTGCGGCAGAACTCAGCAGTATTTTTTTATCCACGTCCGTTTTTGTTTTTCGTGTATTGATCTCGGTAATCAATCCTGCCGGCCAGCCGCTGTTGTTAAACGCTTCTTCATAAGGTATCCCTTCGTCAAAGTGATGAGAAACCATATCGCAGTGACGGTTGATAAAACTGTACGCATTATTGAGTTCTGCCTCCGTAAAATCTGCCGGCCAGGGTGTAACACCCATGTAAAAACTCCGGGTGGCTTCAGTTGTTTTATTCTTGCTGCATTGTGTAAACAAGCAGGCAAATGCCAAAACGGATAATGTAAACAGGGACTTTTTCATAGCATAGCTGCTATTCGTGTTGTTTAATGTAACTGAATACAAGATGACTAAAGTTCCAGCAATCTTCCCAACAAATCAGTTTTCACTGATAACTTATTACCAATTATTTATCGGTTACACTCATCAAATGGTGCTTGCCCTTGAGCATAAATTTCTTACTCTGCTCAATGGCATCCATCACCTGTTCCAGTATCTTTTCGGTGGGATCGTCGTAGTTGATCTGCAAGGGCTCTTTAAATGTTACGGAGAGTAAGGAACCTTTCTTTTTAAATTTCAACCCCTTTTTATTAAAGGCCCTCCAGAAGCCGCTGATAACAACCGGCACTACGATGGGTTTGTGGTGCTTGATGATAAATGCCGTACCTTTTCGTCCGGGGGCAAAAGGCTTGGTAGTGCCCTGCGGAAAGGTAATGACCCAGTTATTCTGCAGGGCCCTTTCAATTTTTCTTGTATCACTTGGATCCAGGCTGCGTCTTACCTCTGTGCCTTCGCTGCGCCAGGTACGTTTTACCGTGAGTGCTCCACCCAGTGTAAATAATTTGCTGATAAAACTGCTGCGCATGGTTTCTTCGGCAGCCACGTACTTTACCCTTGTAAAGGGCCACAGCAAATAAAAAGGGATTCCCAGCCCGTTCTTCTTTCTCCAGCTTACCGCACAAAATATATGGAGGAAGGTGATCACATCAGCAAAATAGGTTTGGTGGTTGCTTACAAATAATACGTTTCTTTTAGGGAGGTTGTGGAGGTTGGCCATACCGGTGATCTGCAACCTGTTAATAATGGAAAGACCAGGAAAAGACAATGCCCCTACCAATGCATACACCGAGCCCTTTACCAGTTTTGTATCTTTTAACTTATCCCAAAATGATGACATGAAATGTATTTTAGCAGCAATTCTATACTGCAATATACACAATACTGTTTTTTTTCAACTCCCTTACTTATTTTATGTGCCGGCTGTTACGCATTCATGCATAACAAATATATTTGCCACATGCGCTACAATACAGTAATCTTTGATATGGATGGCCTGCTGATAGATTCAGAACCATTGTGGAATGAAGCAGCAGATGAAATTTTTAAGCAGTATGGTATTCAAATTTCAACGGAGCAGTATTCCACTACCACGGGTATGCGCATTAAAGAGTTTGTATTGTATTGGTTCAGGGTCAACAGTATACCTGCTGAAAATGCCCCCGCTGCAGAACAAAAGATCATTCAACTGGTGATTGAAAAGGTAAGGGCAAAAGGAAAAGCCATGCAGGGGCTGTCGCATATTTTTAATTTCTTTATCAACCGGCAATATAAAATCGGGCTGGCATCTTCTTCTCCTATGAGCCTGATCGACGTGGTGATTGATAAACTGGGCATCCGCAATTATCTTCATGCTGTTAGTTCGGCGGCAGACCTTCCCTACGGCAAGCCCCATCCGCAGGTTTATTTAGATTGTGCAGCCGTTCTCAAGAGTGATCCGCATGAATGTATTTGTTTTGAGGATTCTTTTAACGGGTTGATCGCCGCCAAAGCAGCCGGGATGAAATGCGTGGTAATACCTGCCCAGCACGATACCGGCAAGCCAAAATTCAGCGCTGCCGACCTTAAAATTTCTTCCTTGCAGAATTTTAACGACCTGCTGCTGCATACTTTATAGGCTCCGGGAAAAAATATCTGCCTTTTTCCGCAAAAACCCTTAGTTTTGCCGCCTTAATTAATACAATACAATACAATGAACAAAACACAAGGCACCGTTAAGTTTTTCAATTCTGAAAAAGGATTCGGTTTTATCAAGCACAACGACTCAAACAAAGAAACTTTTGTACATGTTAGCGGTTTAGTTAACGAAATCAAAGAAGGCGACCAGGTTGAGTTTGACATGCAGGAAGGCAAGAAAGGCATGAACGCCGTGAACGTTAAACTGATTGGATAATCATTCATCTTTTTAATAACAATGCTGATTGTCCCCAGGTTTTGGGGACAATTTTTTTTTCAGCAACCGTCAACAAAATTTACCTGAACCGGTTTTGCTGTTACATTTGCATCACAAAAAATATAAAATGACATACACTAAAAGAATTGTAAAGGTTGCAGGCGTAGCGGCATTGCTTTTTATCAGTAACGCAGCAGGAGCCCAAAATAAAAATGCCGAAAGCACGAAGCTTGACTTTAAGCCGGGACAGAAGTTTCAAACCGAGAGTACCGTAAAATCCACTACCAGCATGGAAATGATGGGGCAGCAGATGGATATCAAAGCTGATGTAACGGTAGTTCGCCAACTGGAAATAAAGGACAAAAAAGATAAAGCGTACAATGTGTCGTCCACCATTACAAGGATGGCAACAGTTATGGATATGATGGGTCAGAATATCAATTACGACTCCGACAAAAAAGAAGACAGCGCCAGTGATATGGGAAAATTGCTCAAACAAAAGATCAATGTGCCAACTACACTGGAGATGGGTGAAAATGGAAAGATCATACCAGGGAAAAAAGAAGCAGCCCCGGCGGCAGAAGAAGCTGGCAATATGGCGGCAATGATGAAAGGCATGGGTATCGGTGATGATGATGCCATACTAACAGATGATATGTTTATCACGGCCCCAAAAAATATGAAAGCCGGGGATGTATGGAATGACTCTATCATCGTGGAAGGGCAAAAAACCTACAGGGAGTATACTGTAAAATCGATCCAGGGAAATGAAGCCGTGGTTACCATTGGCGGCAAACTGCTTACAGATAAAAAGATGGAGAACCAGGGAATGGAAATGAACTTGGTAATGGAAAGCAAGATCTCCGGCGAACTTACCCTGGATGCATCTACAGGTGTTATCAAACAAAGAACCTTAACCGTAGACGGTTCCGGCAATATTGAGATGATGGGGCAGCAGGTGCCAATGACCACCAAGGTGGAAACGATCTCTGCAACAAAGAACATGTAGAACCGATACAAAGAATAAGTAAAAGAAAGTCGCTGTAATGGCGGCTTTTTTGTTGTTGGGATATAATGCCTGGGCGAAAAATGGAAAAAGGGAAAGGTAATTTACTTGTTGTTGAATTGCCCGGAGTGACCGGGAGAAATCAAAACAATCTAAAATAAAAAGAGCATCCATTGCTGAATGCCTGTTGTGAACTGGCTGTACAAAACAATTTTGGGAGAACCCAGGACCCTCCCGATTTAAACCGGGATGCTCTATCCATGAGCTATCAATTCTTCTATATATTTCCTCGACTTCATTTTCTTTATCTTCATTTCATATTGCTTCGCTTCAAATAGTGTTGCAAATTCTTTCTTGTATTTCAGCTCACAGGGTATTGCTGTAGAAGTAATTTAGAGTGGCCAATATTGTGCTCATAAACACGGCGATCCGGATCTGTACAGGCACCATCATAGTATTTGTTGAGCTTCTGTGAAAATATGATGCAGGTAAATGGTATAAACTAAAAAGGAACCCTTCCGGATTCCTTTTGTGAACTGGCTGGGACTCGAACCCAGGACCCATACATTAAAAGTGTATTGCTCTACCAACTGAGCTACCAATTCTTCTTTTCCAAAACTAAAAACATTTGATTAACAGCTGTTTTTAAAATTGGAGTGCAAAAATAGGGTAAAAGCCATTTGACTCCAAAGTTTTTCTTAAACTTTTTATTCCTCATTAAAATTAATATTTCCACATTCTTTGTTACAGGGTGATTTTATCCAACTTATTTTTGTACATAATAACTTTATGAGTCATTTTTTCAATAATAAGGTGGTGGCAGTTACCGGAGGAAGCGAAGGTATCGGCAAAGCATTGATAGAAGCCCTGATACCCCTGGGGGCTAAAATAGCCACCTGTGGCAGAAACCAGGACAAACTATACGACCTGCAGGTGAAATATTCCGGCCACTTGCTGCATACGGTTGTATGCGATGTGAGCCGCCAGGCTGATTGTGAAAATTTCATTGACTCCACGCTTCAGACATTTGGCAAAATCGATATTCTCATCAACAATGCCGGTATATCCATGCGCTCGCTGGTGAAGGATGTAAAAATAGATGTGCTGGAAGATGTGATGGCAGTTAATTTTTTTGGAATGGTGTATTGCACCAAGTTAGCACTGGATACCATCATACAGAATAAAGGTACCATAGTCGGTATTTCCTCTATTGCGGGATACCGTGGCCTGCCAGGCCGCAGTGGTTATTCCGCTTCAAAATTTGCTATGAATGGCTGGCTGGAAGCCCTGAGAACAGAACTGCTTGACACAGGTGTAAATGTAATGTGGATGGCTCCCGGTTTTACCTCCAGCAATATCCGCAAGGCTGCCCTCAACAGCAGGGGAGAACTGCAAAGAGAAAGCCCCATGAACGAGCAACAAATGATGAGCACAGAAGAATGTGCCAAAAAAATATTGAACGCCATAGAAGGCAGGAAAAGAAACAGGGTGATGACATTTAAAGGAAAGCAGATCGTTTTCCTGAATAAGTTCTTTCCCTCTTTTGCTGATAAAATGGTAAGAAAATTCTTTTTTAAAGACGGGCAATTAGCTAAATAATAAGGCATTTTAATGCAGCTTACATTCATCAAAAAAAATATTACTACCAACTGATGCCCTTAGTGACGCTTACATCTGATATAGGACAGAAAGATTTTCTTACCGGAGGTATCAAAGGGCAGTTGTTACAAGTGAACAGCCTTTTTAATATTGTTGATATTACACACCAGTTATCGCCATTTAATTACCCGCAGGCTGCGTATGTTTGCCGGAACGCCATCAAGTGTTTTCCGGAAGGCACCATGCACATTGTAATGGTGAATTTATTTGACGACAAGCCTGAACACCTGTTGCTGGCCAAACACAACGGTCACTATATAGGCTGTGGAGATAATGGCCTGCTCACCATGATACTGGAAGAACTACCAGAAAAAGTAGTGGCCTTACCCGTTGACAAAACAACACAAAAAAACACCCTGTATTGTACCGGCATTTTCGGAAAGGCTTTTAATGAAATATTGAGTGGAAAAACAATGGAAGAAGTAGGTGATGCTTCGGTGTCCATCAATGTAAAAAATGCATTGCGCCCCATGCTGGGAAATAACTGGATAGAAGGACAGATCATTTTCATCGACAACTTTGAGAACGTGATCGTCAATATTACGAAGGAAGACTTTGAAACACAACGAAGAGGAAGAAGCTTTAAAATTGTTTTTAAAAGAGATGAAGTGATCGACCGGATCAGCGACACCTATGCTGATGTACCCGAAGGAGAAAAACTGGCCCTATTTAATTCCGCTGCGTACCTGGAGATTGCCATCAACAAAGGCAATGCTGCAGGTCTGTTTGGTTTACAGGGCTACTCAGAAAAACAACAACAGGGACAACAGCAGTATTTCAGCAACCGGCTGTTTTATCAGACTGTCAAAGTATTTTTTGATTAGTTGAGTCAATGGGCAATTGGCAAGGAGGCTAAGGAGCAAGGGGGTAATTGGCAAAGAAGCAAAATTGCAAAAGGGCAATCATCAAATGGTAAAGCAACAAAGCAACGTTACAAGGGGCAACAGGCAAAGTACAAGCAGCACAAAGGCGGAGAAAACAATCCACACCAGGAGCCTGTTATTAAAATGAAGGCAATCTTATAATTGACGTTTTTAAAAACCATACAACCTGCTGATATCACTGATAAAGAGTTGATTGCAGCTTATAAGGCCAGCAACGACCTCAGTTATGTGAGTACACTGTACCAGCGCTATATGGAGCTGGTTTTTGGTGTATGCCTCAAATACTTTAAAGAAGGTGAACGCAGCAAGGATGCTGTGATGGATATCTATGAAGAACTCTGTAAAAAGTTAAAACTGCATGAGGTTGACAATTTTAAGGGCTGGCTGCAGGTGCTGGCACGGAATTACTGCCTGATGCAGCTGAGAAGCCCCCGCAATATTAAAACCACGGAGTTTAACACCGAGTTTATGCAAAGCAGCCAAACAGCGCATCTTGAAAACGGCATGTTGGAAAAAGAAGAAAATTTTAAGAAATTAGAGGATTGTATGGAACAGCTGACGACGGAACAAAAGCAAAGCATTGAGTTGTTTTTCATACAAAAAAAATGTTACAATGAGATTGCAGCCATAACGGGGTTCGACTGGAGTAAAGTGAGGAGCTATATTCAAAATGGCAAACGGAACCTGAAAATATGCATGGAGGAAAAAAAGGTTTTTAGTGCCTGATTGGTGGTGCGTTGTAAGTAGCGGGTGAACAGGAATGAATGGATGGATCATAAAAAATGAAAGCAGAAAAAGACGATATTATTTATACAGCAGCAGATATCAAACGCTATATAACCGGTTCCATGACCCGGGAGGAGATGCATGCCATAGAATTGGCGGCACTGGACGATCCGTTGCTGGCTGAAGCAATGGAAGGGTATGAATTGATGGAACAAAAAGACTGGAGTAAAGAACTGGCGGATCTAAAACAGCATTTCAACAAAGAAGAAAAAGAAGAAACCCCGGTAATAACCATTACCCAAAACAAAACCTTTAAGTGGTGGAGAGCTGCAGCCGCAGTTATGATATTGGGTACTGCTGCCTATTCTGCTTATTTATTTACCGATAAAAATAAAAATGCGCAAAACGGGGATATTGCTGCACTTGAAACAATTACTACAGCAACAGATTCCGCAGCGGGCATTGTAAAAACAGACAGTGTTGCGGGTTTTATCACCCCGGCAACGGCAGACAGTATCATGCCACTAACAGCTCAGTCTAATACGGCTGTCAGCAGTGGTACGCTTGCTTTTACCATTCCTCCTGATGCAAATTATGCCACTGTAACCACTACTGAAAATATGAAAACTGTATCAGACAGTCTTTTTATTTATCGGCCATCCACTGATACCAAGGGCTTAATTGCAATGAAGGATGAAAGAACTTCAGGAGGTGGTGTGGAAACAGTGGGTGAAAATGATTATAAAGTAACACCTAACAGCAATTACCCCGGAAATGGTATTAACGCTAATAATGCAGGAGCTTATAACAACGCTGCAAGAGAAGAGGCTTTTTTAAAGAATAATGTGGAAGTGAATGTGGTTGAACTGGATAAAAAAGCCAGGGAAGCCGACAATAACACCAATCGCTATTTCAACTCACAAAATACCTTTTACGGCTTTGTACTCGACAAGGATAATCAACCGCTGGGGTATGCTACAGTAAAACTGCCACAAGGCAAAAAAACAGTGCTTACCGATGCCAGGGGCATGTTTAAAATAACGGCTCCTGATTCTACCCTAAACGTTGTTGTGAGTTCTGCCGGTTACCATTCTCAAAAATTCGACCTGCAAACGGGTGCTGATGTAATAAGATCCAGTTGGAACCACAGCAGGTTGTTACTGAAAGTGTGATCACCGCCAAAAAAGCCCCTGCCACAAAAAGGCAACAGGCGGTAATGGACAGTACTTTGCTGGATGAGGAAGAAGAAGCGGCACCCGAAGGTGGCTGGACCAAATACAATAACTACCTCAGTAATAACCTCCGTTTTCCTACAGACGCCAAACAAAAAAATATCCACGGCGAAGTGGAAGTAACTGTAAAACTCAGCAAGAACGGTGATATATCGCAGGTGAGTGTTGACAAGCCGCTCTGCCCCGATTGTGATGCCGAAGCAGTACGCCTGGTAAAAGAAGGTCCGAAATGGGATGTAAAGAAAACCAAAAAGAAAAAAGTAAAAGTGAAGGTGAAGTTTTGATCTTATCTCCACCCTTTCATCATAAAAACGTTGTTTTTAAACCTGTGCAGTTTATTTTTGAGTCCTAAACTCAAATAAGATGAAAAAGTTATGCTCACTGGTTTTTGCCACGGCTGTTGCGCTCAGTTCCCTGGAGGCACAGGTGAAAATGCCAGCCCCCTCCCCCACCCAAACTGTAAAACAGGATTTTGCAATGGGCAGTATCGAGATCGTTTATTCAAGACCGTCATCAAAAGGACGAAAAGTATTTGGAGACCTGGTGCCCATGAGAAAATTATGGCGTACGGGTGCCAACCAGCCAACTAAAATTACTTTTAGCGAAGCGGTGGAACTGGGTGGGAAAAAAGTGGAACCAGGATCTTATGCCCTGTACAGCATTCCTGCTGAAGAAAGCTGGGAGATCATTTTAAACAAAGGACTAAGCAACTGGGGCATCGATGGGTATAAGGAAACGGAAGATGTGGTCCGTTTTAAAGTAATGCCGGTGAAATCGAAAAATATGGTGGAAACATTTACCATACAGTTTGCCAATATAAAACCAGAGAGTTGTGAGATACAAATCCAGTGGGAACAAACTACGGTAAGCATTCCCGTTACGGCCAATATAAAAGATAAGCTGAAGGCACAAATTGAAGACGCTTTAAAAAATGCAGAGAAGAAACCTTATTGGGAAGCGGCGCAATTTTACAATGAGTTTGACAAAAATTTACCCAAAGCTTTGGAGAACGTAACCAAGGCCATTGAAGGCTATCCAAAGGGCTACTGGATGATCGTGTATAAAGCAAAGATCCAGAAAGAAATGGGTGATATTGCCGGCGCATTGGAAAGCTCGAAGAGATCCATGGAACTGGCAAAGGAAGAAGGCAATGAAGATTATGTAAAGATCAATAAGGATCTGCAGAAGAGTTTGAATGAGTGATGAGCTATTCATGCTATAAAATAAAAGCGGCTTTACGTGCCGCTTTTATTTTACCTGAAGTCTTGAAATTTATATTCTTAATGCATACTTATCCAGTTGGCAGCAGTTGTATCCCCCGCACAGCTCTTTTTTAATATTTTCATCTCGGTATTTATCAGGCTGGTATCGCTTTTATTTTTTAAACTGTCTGCCTGGTTAACCCTGATAAAACTTTCTACTACCGGCTGATCTTTATCGATCTGTGTGTTGCCAACTTTGTTCTTTCTCAATTGCTCAGTAATCTCCTCTTTTGTTGTTTGTTTCAAATCAATTACAAGACGCTGTTCGTCTTTCACAATGAATGTTGAAATGCCATAATAGTACGTGGTATCTTTTAAACCCAAAACATACACAAAAGCATCGTCGCCTTTTATGAGCTGAATATGATCGCTTTCATCATATGCAAATACAAAATCACCACTTTCAGCAGCCCTGGCTTCGGTTAGCAATTTCCTGTTAGGGATACATAAGAACACATCCAGTATTTTATCAGTTCCATTTGTTACAGCAACACTCAGTTTCACTTGTGACACTGCGTTGATATTTTCATTAACGAACATATCAATATTATACCAGCCGGATCGGTCAATTGAAAAAGCATAAGCAGGCCTGTCAACTAACCTGATATTGTTACTCGATGAAACAGCAAAACCTGTATCTGTATCTATATTCTCTATTAATATTTCGTCATAAACCGGCAGCGTATCATATCCACAATCCCGGTTGATGATCATGCCATCTTTTGATGTATCCGCCGGCAATGCATAGTTGCGTTTTGAAAATATATCCGGCCTGTTCAACCATGCTTCATTATCACAATAATCTAATACTGCTTTAATATCCCTTACCGGCAAATTAAACTGTGTCATCCTGCTGCCCCATTTTCTTACCAATGACCGGGCATACCAATCATACTCCAGTATTGCATTTGTATTATTGACAAACTTGTAAGGCCACTCTTTATCAGGCGCCCTTTCCCGGCTGCCTGCTAACATTGGCCCGGTCAAGTCGGTAAATGGCTTGTGACAACTTGCACAGTTAGCTTTAAACACTGCTTCCCCATATGCCAGTTCCACCGATACCTCACTACTGTCCAGTGCTGTTGGTTCAATCCAGTTAATAACACTGTCAGCATTCATTTCTCCCTTAAAAACTTTCATGCTGTCGTTATAAACCTTTGAAGGGATAGTGATGCCAACGGATTTGAGGTAATTCACTTGCTTACCGCCTGCCGTAGCATTAAAATAGATCATGCCGCCGCTTTGTAAAGGTTTTCCGTTACTCGTGGTGGTAAGCCCGCCCCTCAATATATCCTGCATACTGTAAGCTTCTTTGATCTCAATCAATACCTGGCTGCCTGCCGGCACATCAAAACTATTGGCAGCAATTTTGATCACTGCTCCTTTGGGTGTTTTTAGTGTGTTATCCTTTACTGGATCGATCGTAATAAAACTGCTGGGAAGATTTGTGGTTTTTAAAATACCGGTATTCGGCTGGCTGCAGGCGCAAAAAAGCCATATAGCCAATACGGGCAAAAGTTGTAGCCGCTTCATAATGTGACATTCAGGGTGATAAAAAGGGTTGTCAAGTATTAATACCATAAGATAAAGTATGTAACCTATAAAAGAGAGAAATATTTTACACGAACGGCATCATTTTAATTTTCTCAATTTTCAATATTTTTTGAAAACACTGTATATTTGTGCCGTAAAAACATTCACTATGAAACTAGTCATCATTGGCGGCGGATTTGGCGGTTTAAAGCTGGCCCGCAACCTCAACAATAAACCCGGGTTTGACATTACCCTGATTGACCGGCATAATTACCACCAGTTTCAGCCCCTGTTTTACCAGGTAGCTACGGCCGGGCTGGATGCCAGCAATATCTCCTTCCCGCTGCGAAAGGTTTTCCAGAACAGCAAAAACGTTAAGATCAGGCTGGCAGAAGTGCAGGAAATAAAAACGACAGACAAGAAAGTGCTGACAAATATTGGGGTGTTTGAGTATGATGTGCTGGTAATTGCCACCGGCGCTGATACCAACTTTTTTGGCAATAGCAATGTGGGCACGAATGCCTTCCCGATGAAAAGTACCGTGGAAGCATTGCAGATACGCAACAGCCTGCTGAATAATTTTGAAGAAGCCACGATTGAAAAAGATCCGGCCAAACTGGAAAGCCTGTTGAATATTGTAGTGGTAGGCGGCGGGCCCACCGGAGTAGAGCTCAGTGGCGCTATTGCCGATATGAAACGTTTCCAGTTACCTAAAGACTATCCTGAGATCGACTTCAGCAAAATGAATATCTACCTGCTGGAAGGTTCGCCAAAAACATTGGCTGCCATGAGTGAAAAATCAAGCAGCAGTTCCAAAGAATATTTAGAGCGTTTAGGCGTAACCGTTTTGACCAATTCCTTGTTGCAGGATTATGATGGCGACAAGATCACACTCAAGGATGGCAGCAGCATCAATACCAAAATGGTGATCTGGGCAGCTGGTATCAAGGGCAACGTACCAGCAGGCATCCATAAAGACCTGGTGGCAAGAGGAAACAGGATAAAAATTGACCGTCAATGCCGGGTGCAGGGCTTTGAAAATATTTTTGCTATTGGTGATGTTGCCTATATGGAAGAACCAGCCTGGCCCAACGGTCACCCGCAAGTGGCGCCCGTAGCCATGCAGCAGGCCGACCTGATCTCCGCTAACCTGAAGCTGATTGAAATGAAAAGCAGCAAGAAAGCCATCAAAGAATTTGTATACAATGACAAAGGCAGCATGGCTACAGTGGGCAGGAACCTTGCCGTAGTAGATGTACCCAAACCCAAACTGCATTTTGGTGGTTTCTTTGCCTGGATGATCTGGATGGGGCTGCACCTGATGCTGATTCTGGGTGTAAAGAACCGCTTCTTTGTTTTTTGCAACTGGTTGTACAATTACTTTACCTATGATCAAAACCTGCGGCTGATATTTAAACAATTTTACCGCGACCGTACCAAACAAACTAATAACCCAGCCTGATATGCCGCAAAAATTTTTGACCGCAGAATGGACAAACCTGGTGATGGCCAACTATCGGATCGACCCTGAATTGCTCCTCCCCTGGTTACCCAATAAAACCGAGATCGATCTTTTTAATGGAAAAGCCTATGTGAGCCTGGTGGGATTTATGTTTTGTAATACAAAACTGCTCGGCATGAAAATTCCCTGGCACATCAACTTCGAAGAAGTGAACCTGCGTTTTTATGTCCGGCATTTTGATAAGGGCGTTTGGAAAAGAGGCGTGGTGTTTATAAAAGAGATCGTACCAAAGCCTGCTATTGTGATGGTGGCCAATACGCTGTATAAAGAAAAGTATCAAGCTATGCCGATGAAACATTCCACCATTATCAGGGGCGAAGAACTTCACCTGGACTATCAATGGAAATTTCAACAGCACTGGAATAAGATAGCAGCAGTAACGGATCGTACAACTGCACCCATGCTGAAAGGAAGTGAAGAAGAATTTATTGCAGAACATTATTATGGTTATTCCCGGTATAATTCAACCACTACATATGAATACACCGTTGATCATCCATCCTGGCAAGTGTACCCGGTAAGATCTTACTCCATACAATGCCGGTTCGGCGACTTGTATGGGGAGCCATTTTCATTTCTTGAAATTGCCCGGCCTAGTTCTGTATTTGTGGCTAAAGGTTCGCCCGTGTCGGTATTACACAAAAGAAAACTATGAATTAACCGCTTTCAAAAAAGCTTTTGCCCTTACATGAAAGGCCGCCGTTTGACGGGGTAACTGGTCTTCAATTAAAATTTTTACTTCGGGAATTATTTCCGGATACTGTTTTGCCAGGTTACTGAGCACCGTAAGTGAGAAGGCTTTTACCCCAACAGTTACTGCCGGGTCTTCCAGGTATTGAAAACAAATATTCATTACCTCACCCTGGTATTGTTCGGGAACAGCAACAAACTGAAGCAGCCTTACCGCATTTCTTTTTATTGAATCATGTAAACCACTTTTATAAAGATGCCCCAGGAGGAGTGTATACTTTTTGTTGAAAAGAGCCGGATAATTCTCCACGCAATAACTTAATGGCCATGATGCCATCCTCGAAACATGGCCGTCTTTATCAAGGTAAAGAGCAAACAACTGATCAAACCGCTGTTGCGAATCCCCTACCCAATTCACAATGGCTGCACAGTTTTCCCTTGAATATTTTGTCAATACAGCTTCCCTGAGATTCATATCACTCCTGGTATAAAATTAATGACCCTATTACCGGTAAGTCAATCGTTCCTGCAACCGCTTTCACATTGCTATCAAGAGCATTTTTCCACTTACCCAAGGGCAGCGTTATTTTTTTCGGCTCCCGGTTACCGTTATGCGCCACCAGTATCTTTTTCCATTTATCTTTTACTGCCATTCCATTGATTGTATAAATAATGGTTCCTGCAGGGGCCTTGCTGTCGAATTTTATATGCTGCCTGACCTGTTGACTGCTGGCCATACGAAAAGCGGGGTGCTGCTTACGCAACTGTACCAGTTTTCTTACATAATCAAATACAGCTGCATTTTCTTTTTTCAGTTCCCAGTTAATGGCATTCACACTGTTGCCTGCATTGTAAGAGTTCTCTACTTCTTTTTTATCCCTTAAAAACTCCGTCCCTGCATGCAAAAAAGAAATACCCTGGGAAGTGAGTACGATCGACAAAGCCAATTGCTGCATTTTCACCAGTTCCATCCTGGATGCTTCGGGACAACTTAAATACAGTTTATCCCAGAGTACGTTGTTATCATGACACTCCGTATAGGTCACTGTACTCCATGGTTCTTTTGCATAGGCTTTTTTTGAGTAGTTTACTTTTTTCATATCCACCTGCGGATGATTGCAGGAAGCCACCACACCAAACTTTACACTTTCTTCCATGCCGGGTTTACCACTGGCAAAGCCCTTGTCTTTTATATCAAATACGCTTCCTTTAATGCCATCCCGTATATCATCACTAAACACTGCAATATGATTGAGCCTGGCTGCATTGGCTTTTAATGCCCGCTTGCTTTCCGGTAATGGGGACGCACCGGCTGTCCACCCTTCACCATACAATAAAATATCTGGCTTTATCTTTCTTAATTCTGCAGCAATCAGGTTCATCGTTTCAATATCATGCACGCCCATCAGGTCGAAACGAAAACCATCTATATGGTATTCTTTTACCCAGTACAACACACTTTCCAGCATAAACTTCCGCATCATCGGCATTTCACTGGCTGTTTCATTTCCACAAGCCGTGGCATCAGAAAAAGTACCATCTGGTTTATGCCTGAAATAATATCCCGGCACCAGTTGTTCAAAGTTAGATGACCCGGCATCGGCCACATGATTATACACCACATCCATCACTACCCTCAATCCATTTTTATGAAAAGCAGCGATCATTTGTTTTAACTCCTTTATCCTGGTAACCCCATCAAAAGGATTGGTACTGTAACTGCCATCTGGTACATTATAATTCAACGGATCGTACCCCCAGTTGTATTGTGGTTTTTCCAGTTTGGTTTCATCAACTGAATTGTAATCATAAAAAGGCAACAGGTGTATATGTGTTACGCCCAGCTCTTTTAAATGTGACAAGCCGGTTGGCAAACCTTCCGCACTCTTTGTGTTCTCTTCCGCCAGTCCCAAAAACTTGCCTTTATGTTCTATTCCTGAACTTTGGTGTATGCTGGCATCCCGTACATGCAGTTCGTAAATCACAGCATCCGTTGCCAGGTTATTTTTTGAGAAAGATGGACTTTTATCAGCGGCCCAGCCGGGAGGATTGGTTTCTGCCAGGTCAACCACCATGGCCCGCTTGCCATTTACACCCACTGCCTTAGCATAAGGATCGGGTATTTCATTGCTCCACCTGCCGTTGATGCTTACACGAAAAGTATAAAAGATCCCTTTGAGATCGCCTTCCACCTGCGAATGAAGGGTGCCTCTTATTCCTTTTTCAAGCTTACCCGTTTTAAATGGTTCTCCCCCATCACCTTCCTTATAAAACAACAGTTCCCCTGCTTCAGCAGTTGGTGCCCAGATTTTAAAGATGGAGAAATCTTTGGAATAGGTAAGGCCAAGGTCCTTTTCAAAATAAACAGGATAGCCTGCGTAATCTGTTTGAGAAAAGGAATGGTTCATACAACTGGCAAGCATTACAACAAACAATAATTTTTTCACTGTACAAAATTTTTATTGGTACGATTTTTCAAATACAAGATAATCCCAGGGTTGCATGTTAAAATGCTTTTGTTCATTTGCATTAAGGATGGCCCCGGTAAACACATTCTTAAAATGGCCGTTCACTTTATCATCATACAAAGTGCAGCTTGTTTTTTCATTACACATATTCAGCAGCACCATTACTTCATCGCTGCCGTTCTTTCGCAGGTAAGCCAGCACTTTATCATCGGCACTGGTGTGCAGCATATGTGTTGATACTGCAGCATCTCCTCCTCTCAATGCTGCATTGTTTGTATGCAGTTGTAATAAGGTGCTATAAAAATCCTGCATTTCATATTGGCCGGTCCATTCAATCACATCCTTATCAAAAAAAGCCAGCCGCTTATGATTGGGCAACTCCTGCCCGCTGTAGATCAGTGGTATGCCATTCCAGGTAAAACTGTGCACCGCAAAAGCCTTTGCAGCTTCGCCGTACTTTTCGTATTCTGTACCATTCCATGAATTTTCATCGTGGTTGGTTGTGTACCAAAGCACCTGGTTGTGATCGCCGGTGCAATGACTGTACTGGTAAAGCAAGGCCTCCAAAGTTTTCTTTGAACCATTGTGTTTATAAAACTCAGCGGATTTATGCATCCAGGTCCAGCAGTAGCAGGCATCAAATGCTTCGTAGTAGTTAAAGTTTTCAATACCATCACATTCTGCCAGCCAGAACAAGGTCTTTACTTTTTCCAGGTCGGTTCTGGCTTCTATCCAAAAATCAAGCTGCACCCAGGCTGCCAGGTCGCAACGAAAACCATCAATATCACATTCATCTATCCAGAACTGCATGGCAGCGATCATGGCTTTACGCATGGCTGTATTGCTATAATCCAGTTCAATGATATCATCCATGCCGCTGGCAATTTTAAAATCACCATTTTCTTGTTTATAGTAATCCGGGTTTGTTTTTGTCCAAATATGGTCCCAGCCGGTATGATTAGCCACCCAATCGATGATGACTTTAAAACCCATGGTATGCGCCAATTGCACAAAAGAGGTAAAGTCGGCCAGGGAACCAAACTCTTCGCTTACTGCGGTATAATCACTGCAGGCATAATAGCTGCCGAGACTTCCTTTTTTATTTTTTTGTGCGATGGGTGTAATGGGCATGAACCACAGCACATGCACGCCCATTTCTTTTAGTCTCGGCAATTCTTTTTCAAATGCCTTGATGGTTCCTTCTGCACTATATTGCCGAAGGTTTACTTCATACACATTGGTATTGTTTACCCAGGTTGCCTTTTTAAAACTCATGCCTTAATTGGTTTGCTCAAATGTATGCTGGTTTTTTTGAAAACACAAAGACAGGAAGACCGGTCAGACCGTGATGGTTGAACGCCAGTCGGACCGGGACGATTAAAGCCTGTAAACGCCAGTCAGACCGGGACGGTCAGACTGGCGTTCAACCCGTAACTTTGCCCCGCAATGAAAAAATTTAATGTACCGGGCAAATACCGCAGTCAGTTGATCAGCGCTGTAAAAAACAAACGGAAGGAAGCTGATAAAATGAAAAAAGATTTCAGCCCTACCCTGCTTGATTTTGGCAAAGTACAGATCTTCCTGGCACGGCATTTTGGTTTTTGTTATGGGGTGGAGAATGCGATTGATATTGCCTTCCGGACAGTGGAAGAAAACCCGGGCAAAAGAATTTTCTTATTAAGTGAAATGATACACAATCCACAGGTAAATGCAGACCTGCAACAAAGAGGTGTACAATTTTTACAGGATACGTATGGTAAAGAGCTGGTACCGGTGGATTCACTCACCAAAGAAGATGTAGTGATCATTCCTGCTTTTGGTACTACGCTGGCCATTGAAGAAAAACTCAACCACATCGGCATACCAACAGAAAAATACAATACCACCTGCCCTTTTGTAGAAAAAGTGTGGAACCGGAGTGAGCAGATCGCAAAAAAAGACTACAGTATTGTAGTACATGGCAAACCAACACATGAAGAAACAAGGGCTACTTTTTCTCATGCTGCATTTCATACTCCCACTGTGGTGGTGAACAATATGACCGAAGCCATTGAACTGGGCAAATACATTACCGGCGAAAAACGGGGGGAGGATTTTTATATGGAATTCAATGGCCGCTTTAGCGAAGGCTTTGATGCGTCAAAAGACCTGCAACGTATTGGCGTGGTAAATCAAACCACCATGCTGGCAAGCGATACCCAGGCCATTGCAGATTATTTGAAACAGGTGATCATGACTCACTACCAGTTAACTGCAGTAACCGCAGAAGAACGGTTTGCCGATACCAGGGATACCTTATGTTATGCCACCAACGATAACCAGACAGCGGTGTATGGCATGCTGCAAACAGCTGCCGACCTGGCCGTTGTAGTGGGTGGATACAACAGCAGCAATACATCACACCTGGTAGAATTGTGCGAAGAAAAACTACCTACATATTTTATCAACAGTGCAGATAAGATCATTGCTGCAAATGAAATTGTACAATATAATTTTCATACAAAAGAAGAGATCCATAGCCGGCAATTTTTACCCGCTGAAAAATCCCCGTTAAAAATTCTAATTACCAGTGGTGCCAGTTGTCCGGATGCGGTGGTGGAGGAAGTGATTGAAAAGATTTTAGAAGTGGCTGGAGCGGAGAAAAGTATAGAGGAAATGATTAAGGAGATTTAACACCTGGTAGTCTCTTCTTATAGCCATTGAAACGTTCGCCTATAAAAAAATCCCGGTTAGCGTAGTTATTTACTGGTACATAATTAAACCGCTTGTTCAATATATTTTTAGTTATCCCTGCTGCTTAATATTTTTTCAATCCATGCATCAACAGTCAAGGGGCTTTTATCAGGGTGTACGTAACTGCTGACTATTTCAAATAATTTACCCGTTAAGACTACCATATATTCCCCGCTGTCATGACTATACAAATAGATGCGTTCATCGGATTGATGAAGTGCAAGCTCATTGTTTAACATTTTTGCATATTTCTCAATGGTTTCTCCCCAACCCAGGGGGCTATAATCTGCTAAGAGATATTTTCGTCCGTTCAGCTTTATTGTGTGCTTATCGTTGCTGTAATCGTCGTCTGAATAGCTAATACTTACCCCGATTTTTGTAAAAAGCGGAGCCATTCGGTCAAGCATATCCGTTACCCCTCCCGCTTCAAACAATTCTTCACCATCTCCACAGTTATAAAATCTCCTATCCATGGCGGTGGTCTGAAAAGGTCCATCGAAATTAAATTCCGTCATAAAACCTGTATCAGCCTCAAGATTTAATAAAAGCCCGTCTTTCACTGCCTGCAAATCCTTTGGGTCTGTGTATTTGAAGTAACCGTTCTCAACAAGCTTTAATAAAAAATCATTTCCAGTCATATTAATGTTCAATTACAGAATTTATTGACAATACTAAATCAACTATAATACTAACTCATCCACCCTTTAAAGATGTATGACAATCACCTGCCCTGGTCATTATTCTATTTCCCCCATCGATACGTATCAATCTTCAAACCTGCCAGATCAATCACCCTATCCACAACCGTAGCCGCTACTTCTTCCAATGTTTTTGGTTTACTATAAAAAGAAGGAGTAGCCGGGCAAATGATACCTCCTGCCAAAGTAACCGTTTCCATATTTTTTATATGGATAAGATTGTACGGTGTGTCCCTTACCACGCAGATCAGTTTTCTTCTTTCTTTCAGTACCACATCGGCTGCTCTTGTGATCAGGTCATTGCTGATACCACCGGCAATACGGCCCAATGTACCCATGCTGCAGGGAACAATGATCATAATATCATACTGACCCGAACCGGATGCAAAGGGTGCATTAAAATCCTGTTGGGTATAAAAGGTGGCCGGGTAGTTTTTATAACTGTCTTCGTCCAGCTCGGTCTGCCAAACCAACTTGGCATTTTCTGTTAAAACTACCGACAGTTGCTCCCACTGTGGTTTTATGGCAAATAATTTGTCGAGCAGTACTTTGGAATAAATGGAGCCGCTTGCTCCGGTGATAGCCACTACAATTTTATGCATTACCTTTCCGTTAATTTAACAACTAAGCTACTAAACAAACACATCATGCAAAAAGTTGCCTTTTTTATTGTTTTACTTGCTGCCTTTACCGGCATCGTTTCTTTTACTACCAGTAAGAAAGAAAAAGTAAAATGGATGACGATCGCAGAAATGCAGGAGGCTTATAAAAAAAGCCCAAAACCAATATTAGTGGATGTATATACCGGCTGGTGTGGCTGGTGCAAGGTGATGGACAGGGAAACCTATGGCAAACAAAATGTGGCTGACTATATCAATGAGCACTATTATCCCGTAAAGCTGGATGCTGAATCAAAAGAGAGCTTTGAATGGAACGGTAAAAAATATGACTACAATGCTGAATACAAATCAAATGACCTGGCCATTCACCTTTTATATGGCCAGATGAGTTATCCGTCTACCGTTTTCATTTCTGCGTTAGATGCACAACCAGCGCCCATGCCCGGCTTTTTAAAACCTACAGAGATAGAGGCGCCACTGAGATTTTTTGGTGACGGGGTGTACAAGACAAAAAATTACCCCGAGTTTATGAAAGATTTTAAGGCGGGCTGGTAATGGCTGTACTGCCTTTTACAACCGTAACAGTTTTAATCTAACATCGTTTGAGCAAGTCAGGCAGCGTTGGCTGCCGCAAGCCTTCCAATATCCCTCTGCTGCGTTGAGTATAACGCAGGTAAAACACAACTTTGTAGCCATTTTTCAAAATAACAAGCGCTGCTTTTTCCTCTTTTCATCTTCTGCCAATAATTACAGCAGCCTGTATTTTTGCCATGTTCTTTTCAATCAGCTGATCTCCTTTTTCAGCGTACGATTGGGGCATTGGCGCATACGTTTGCGTAAATCCTGCCCGTATGCGCAAAAATTGTTGCGTAACCCTTGTTACTTTTCTTTTCCACAGCACAATACATATTCAATTAATCGCTTAACCGAACACAATTTTCTGCGGAAAATACCGTTTAATAATTTCAGGACAAACCGCAAATAAAGCTGCAAACGTTGCGTAGAGGGCTAAAAGCCTTTACCAGCCTGCATCTTACATGCTATTGCCCATTTGCTAACCTCTGTAACACGCTTGCCGGATAGACTATTCTAACCCGGTAACTATTTGAAACAATTTTTAAACCGTTTTGAATACAACTCCCGATGTATTCAAAACAAACAAACAAAAAACTGTAACACGCTATTATGAAAACCTATAGCTATACAGGTGTTTTAAAGTATACAGTAGCCGGCCTATTGCTGGGGTTAATGCTTGTTCTAAATGCCTACTTACTCAACCGTCAGCATGGATTTGACGGGCCATGGTTCCACATCTTTGACTATGCGCCGGATTTTATCATCATTGCCTTTTCTCCCCTTATTTTAGGGCTGCTTTTCTGCTTTATCGGCATACGCTGGCAGCAGCTGGTAGCCTTCAACACACAGATAAAAAATAACTTAAGCCATGAACAGATGATGAGTTCCATGGCAGACAGGCAATTGAAGCTGCTCGGCAAAGTGGTGGCACAGATCAATGAAGCGGTGATCATTTCCGATAACACAGGCTGTATTTTATGGGCCAACGAAGGCTTTTCAAAAATTACAGGCTACTCATTGGAAGAAGTGATAGGAAAAAAAGGTGATACATTTTTGCTTGGGCCATTAAGCCAGCGGAGTTCCATCAACAACATTAAGCTCAACATGTTCAAGGGCGCCAGCGTGGTGGAAGAAATGGTCCATTACAGGAAAGACGGTGCACCTTACTGGGCCATGGTCAGTGTAAAGCCGATTTACAATGAAGTTTCGGAGATCATCAACTATATCGCCATTGAAACAGATATTACCATCCGGAAAGAAAAAGAACTGGCACTGGAAAACGAGATAAAAGAAAGAAAAGAACTGGAGGCGCAACTGGTTGCCAATAAAAACAAGCTGGAGCAGGCCATAGAAATTGCACAGGTGGGTGCTTGGGAAGCTGATACGGTAAACAAAGGTCTTTATATTTCAAAAGAGTTACGTACTATTTATCATATGCCGCTGGCGGGCGAAATAACGCTGGATGATATTTTTAAAAATATTCACCCGGAGGATATGACGCAAATGTGGAAGAGTATTGAAGGCGCTGCCAAAGGCGAAACCAATGAGCTCGAATACCGCTATATCATTGATGGCGAATCGAGGCATATGCTGAGCAATATTGCGCCCAGGTTTGATGATCATGCCAACCTGATCGGGTATGTAGGTACGGTGAAAGATATCACACACCGTAAGTTATTTGAACTCGCCATAAAGAAAAGTGAAGAAGAAAAGGCGGCTGTGCTGGATAATGCACAAGCTATTATATGCAAACACGACCTTCAGGGAAACATCCTGGATATTAACCCGGCTGCAGTAAAATTAAGTGGCTACAGCAAGGCTGAGCTGCTGAGTATGAATCTGCAAATGCTGGTGGCAGAAGAATTCCGGCAATACTTCGGCATGTACCTGGAGGAGATCATCAACAATAAAAATGCGAATGGCTCCTTCCAGATCATCAGGAAAGATGGCAGCAAACGGGCATGGCTATACCAAAATACTTTATATAATAATAACAATGGTGAGCCGTACATCATCGCCAGTGCAATTGACATAACGGAATCAGTTAAGGCACAAAATGAGATCGAGAAACAGCAGCAGTTCATCAGCCAGATCATTGAAAACAGCCCCAATATTATTTATGTGATGAATGAACAGTGCCAGGTAGTGCTGCACAATAAAACGTTCAGCCAGTATTACCTGTGCAATGCCAATGAAGCCCCGGTGCTGGATGTAGCTGTTTTATCAAAAGGTGAAAAAGATATTTTCCTGGGTGATTACGAAACGATGATGGAGCTGCAGGACGGTGAAATGATAAGACTGGAGGGAAGCATGCCCGGAACAGACTGTACCGACAATTCGGAAAGCTGGTTCAATGTGATCAAAAAATGCTTTACAGATAAAAAAGGAAAAAAATACATACTGGGTATCGGCATGGACATTACCGGGCGCTACCAGATTGAAACAGACCTGATTGCTGCCAATGAAATGGTGGAACGTTCATTAAAAGTAAAAGACCAGTTCATCAGCAATATGAGTCACGAAATAAGGACGCCATTGAATGCAGTGATCGGTTTTACAGACCTGCTGAATAATACGAACCTGGATAAAGAACAGGGTGAGTATGTAGAGATCATACAGTCGGCATCAGAAAACCTGCTGGGACTGATCAATAATATCCTTGATCTTTCTAAAATAGAATCCGGCATTCTTGCATTGGAAAATGTGCCGGTGGATGTAAAACAGATCGTATCAGATGCTGCCAAAATACTGGAGCCAAAAACCAGGGAAAAAGGCATACAGCTGCATTGCAATATTGCCAATAACATACCATTAAAAGTAATGGGCGACCAGCTCCGGCTTTCGCAGATATTATTCAACCTGATGGGTAACGCCATCAAGTTTACAGACAAGGGTTTTGTAGAGATCGGTTGTAAAATGGTCAATGGCCCTGATGACAGCAAAGAGTATATTTCATTCTATGTAAAAGATACCGGCATAGGGGTGGCGATGGAAAAACAGGATGCCATATTTGAACGGTTCACGCAGGCAAATACGGACACAGAAAGACTATATGGAGGCACGGGGCTTGGTCTGAATATTGCCAAAGGAATTGTGGATATGTATGGCGGCACTTTAAAAATGGAGAGCACGCCGGGAAAAGGAACTACCTTCAACTTTATTCTTACATTCAGCAAATACGACACCACAGTAAGTACGAAAGACATTACAGCCGGCAAAGAAAAAATTTACAGGCTGCCGGAAGGTAAAAAAGTGCGGGTGCTGCTGGCAGAAGACAATGCCATCAATGCCATGCTTGCCAAACAAGTGCT
>Ga0164290_1000727_pt1 | contig 87429 bp, 89 predicted proteins | sample Micstemetagenome_FD_108782 | JGI IMG/M metagenome (GOLD analysis project Ga0164290, IMG submission 108782) | Contaminated culture microbial community from soil near Moab, Utah, USA - Microcoleus steenstrupii SON62 (Illumina Assembly) | ecosystem: Environmental > Terrestrial > Soil > Soil crust... | reverse complement strand
GGGTTGTTTCGCGCTGGCGCCGGCCGGCTCCTTGCGCCTATAAATCGGCGGGCGCGGGGGCGCTGACGTGGGAGCGAATATGCTGGCGGGTCGCAGGGCCGGCTTCGTCCGTTCCGGTCGCGAGTCGTGGCGTCCGTGACGAGCGGCGACGTCGCCTTTCTCCGCGGCGGCGGCGAGACGGGCGCGCTGATGCGTGCCCGCGACTGGACGCGCGGCCCGCTCGGCCCGCCCGAGACCTGGCCGCAGCCGCTCAAGACGCTCGTCGGCGTGATCCTCGGCTCGAAGCAGGCGATGTTCGTCGTCTGGGGCCCCGAGCACGTCCTGCTCTACAACGACGGCTACGCCGAGCTCTGCCGGGAACGCCATCCGGCGGCGCTCGGCGCGCCGTTCCCCGTCGTCTGGCACGACATCGCCGACGACGTCGCGACCCTGCTGGGCAAGGTCTACGCCGGCGAGTCGGCGCACATCGACGACCTGACGTTCATGCTGATCCGCGACGGGCGACGGCAGGAGGCGCATTTCGCGTTCAGCTACGCCCCCGTGCGCGACGACGGCGGCCGCATCGCGGGCATGTTCTGCACCTGCATCGAAACCACCGCCCAGGCGGTGGCCGGGCGGACCCGGCGGCAGGACGCGGAACGGCTGCAGCTCGCGCACGAGGCGGCCGGCCTCGGCACCTTCGACTGGGACCTCGTCGCCGACCGCATCGCGGTGAGCGACAGCTACCTTCGCATCTACGGTCTCGGGTCCGTCGAGGAGGTGACGCGCGAGCGGATGCTCGCCCTCGTCCACCCCGACGACGCCGAGCGGCTGTCGCGGGTGGTGAGAGACGCGCCGGCCGGATCCGCGCCCACCGAGATCGAGTTCCGCATCGTCCGGCCGTCGGACGGCGAGACGCGCTGGATCCGCAACGTGGCGCGCACGCTCGTGGACGACGCCGGCCGGCCCGTGCGGCGGATCGGCGTCGTCCGCGACGTCACCGCGCGCCGCGCGGACCAGGAAGCGCTGCGCGAGAGCGAGGCGCGCCTGCGCCTCGCTCTCGAAAGCGCGCGGATGGGGACGTGGGAGATCGATCTCGCCAGCGGCCTCGGCACTTGGTCGCCGATCACCATGGAGATCTACGGCGCGGATCGCGCGGTGATGGACCGCGAGGAGCGCTCGCGGTTCGTTCACACCGACGACCGGGCGCGGGTGTCGTCGGCGGTGGCCGTCGCGCGCGAGACGGGGCGCTTTGCCTGCGAGTATCGCGCCGTGCGCGGGGACGGCGACGTGCGCTGGCTGTCGTCCCACGGGCTCGTCGAACGCGATGCCGGCGGCGAGCCCGTCCGCGTCATCGGCACCGTCCAGGACATCACCGAGCGTCGGCAGGCGGTCGAGGCGCTGGCCGCGAGCGAAGGCCGGCTGCGGCGTTCGCAGGAAGCGGGCGCGATCGGCAGCTACGAATGGGACCTGGCGACCGGCGCGGGGCGCCAGTCGGACAGCATGCTGCGGCTGGTGGGCCTCGAGCCCGGGCGCGCCCACACGCTCAAGGAGCTCTTCGACCCCATCCTGCGCGAGGACATGCCGCAGGTGATGGAGACGGTCGCCGCGATCGCCCGAGGCGCGACGCGGCGGGAGACCGACTACCGCATCGCCCGCCCGGCCGACGGCGCGGTCCGCTGGATCCGCGACATCGGGCAGGTCGAGCACGACGCCGACGGCCGGCCGGTCCGCTGGGTCGGGATCGTCCAGGACGTCACCGACCGCAAGCGCGCCGAGATCGCGTTGCGCGAGAGCGAAGAGCGGCTCCGGCTCGTCCAGGCGGCGGGCCGGATCGGCAGCTTCGACTGGGACATCGGGTCGGGGCACATCGTCCGATCCCCGGAATATGTCGCGATCCACGGTCTGCCCGAAGGCGAGCTCGGCACCGACGACAGCGACCGGTGGATGGCGCGCATCCACCCCGACGACCGGCCGCGGGTCGAAACGATGCACCGCGAGGTGCTGGCGCGGCTCGGCGACTTCGAGAACGAGCACCGCATCGTCCGCCCGGTCGACGGCGAGACGCGCTGGATCGCGATCCGCGGCCGCCTCTTGCCCGATGCCCAGGGCCGCCCCGGCCGGCTGGTGGCGGCCACCACCGACATCACCGACCGCAAGCGCGACGAGGAGCGCGTGCGGGCGAGCGAGGAGCGGTTGCGGCTGATGTCGGCGGCGGCGCCGCAGCTCCTCTGGGTAGCCGGGGCGGACGACCGCAACGAATGGGTCAACGATCGCTGGGACGACTTCGCCGGCTTCGAGGTGACGGCGGAGCCGCACCGTTGGGTCGAGCTGATCCACCCCGACGACGCGCCCGGCGCGCTGAAGGCCTGGCTGCGTTCGCGCGACGCCGGCGAGCCGTTCGAGGCGGAGTATCGCCTGCGTCGGGCCGACGGCGTCTACCGCTGGCACCTCGTCCGCGCGCTGCCGTTCCGCGAGCTGGACGGCCGGGTGGCGCGCTGGTTCGGCACCTCGACCGACATTGAGGATCAGCGCCGGATCGCCAACGAGCTACGCGACAGCGAGGCGCGGCTGCGGCTGGCGCAGGAGGCCGGCGGGGTCGGCCTCTGGGAGTGGGACCTGGACACGGGCCGCACCTGGTGGTCGGACCGGCTCTACGAGATCGTCGGGATGAACCCGGCCACGCCGTGCACGGTCGAAAGCTTCCGGACGCTCATCCACCCCGACGATCTGCGGCCGTCGCAGCTGGCGTCCGAGGCGGCGATCTCGCAGGGGCGGCGACTGGATACCGAATTCCGGATCGTCCGCCCCGACGGCCGGACGATCTGGGTCGCCAGCCGCGGCGACGTCGTCCGCGACGACGCCGGCCGGGCCGTGAAGATGGTGGGCGTCAACTTCGACATCACGGCGCGCAAGGAGGCCGAGGCGGCGCTGCGCCGGCTCGCCGACGAGCTCCAGGACCGCGTCGACGCCACCGTCGCCGAACGCGAGGCGGCGCTCGCTCAGCTCCACGAAGCGCAGAAGCTCGAGACGCTTGGCCAGCTGACCGGCGGCGTCGCGCACGACTTCAACAACCTGCTCACCCCGATCGTCGGCTCGCTCGACCTGCTGCGGCGCCGGCTCCCCGACGATCCGCGGGCGACGCGCCTGGTCGACGGCGCCCTGCAGGCCGCCGACCGCGCCCGCACCCTCGTCTCCCGGCTCCTCGCCTTCGGGCGCCGGCAGGTGCTGCAGGCGCGCCCGACCGACGTCGCCGGGCTGCTGCGCGGTATGACCGACCTCATCCAGCGCGCGATCGGACAACACATCAGCGTGGTGGTGGAGCCGGCCGCGATCCTGCCGCCCGCCAAGGTCGATCCGAACCAGCTCGAGCTCGCGGTGCTCAACCTCGCGATCAACGCGCGTGACGCCATGCCGGGGGGCGGCACGCTCACCATCACGGCGCACCCGGAGGTGGCCAAGCGCGGCCACCGCGCGCGCCTCGAGCCCGGCCGCTACGTGCGCCTGTCGGTGATCGACACCGGCACCGGCATGGACGAGGCGACGCTGAAGCGCGCGATCGAGCCCTTCTTCACCACCAAGGGCGTCGGCAAGGGCACGGGTCTCGGCCTGTCGATGATCCACGGGCTCGCCGGGCAGATGGGCGGCGCGCTCGAACTGTCGAGCACGGTCGGCATCGGCACGCGCGTCGACCTCTGGCTGCCGGTCGCCGACGCCGACGTCGAGCCCGTCCGGCCCGGGCCCGCCGGCGCGCCTCGTCCGTCCGCGACGTCGGCCGTCGTCCTGCTGGTGGACGACGAGGATCTGGTGCGCGCCGGCGCGGCCGAGATGCTCGCCGAGCTCGGCTACGGCGTGGTGGAGGCCGCCTCCGGCGCGGCGGCTATCGAGCGTCTCGAGGCCGGAGAGGCGGTCGACGCGATCGTCACCGACTATCTCATGCCCGGCATGAACGGCCGCGAGCTGGTCGAGGCCGCCCGCCGGCTTCGCCCCGGTCTGCCGGCGCTCGTCGTCAGCGGCTACGCGGCGCTCGACGGGCTCGACCTCGACCTGCCGCTCCTCGCCAAGCCGTTCCGGCACGACGAGCTCGCCGAAGCGGTCGGCGCGATGCTCGACGCGAAGGACAAGGTCATCTCGTTCCCCCGGGCAACGCAGCCCGCGCGTTAGCCCGTCCGGTTTGCGCGCGGGCCGGGCTTGGGGTACCCAGCCGTGACGCGCCATCCCCGCGAACCGCGAGCCGCTGCCCTATGTCTGCCACCATCGCGCTCGTCGACGACGACCGCAACATCCTGACCTCGGTGTCGATCGCGCTCCAGTCGGAGGGGTTCACCGTGCGCGTCTATTCCGACGGCGCCGCGGCCCTGAAGGCGCTCGTCGACAACCCGCCCGACCTCGCGGTGCTCGACATCAAGATGCCGCGCATGGACGGCATGGAGCTGCTGCGCCGCCTGCGCGAGAAGAGCGATCTGCCCGTGATCTTCCTCACGTCGAAGGACGACGAGATCGATCAGGCGCTCGGCCTTGCGATGGGGGCCGACGACTACATCGGCAAGCCGTTCAGCCAGCGCCTGCTCATCGAGCGCATCCGCGCCGTCCTGCGCCGCGCCGCCAACCGCCGCGAGTCCCCCGAGATGGAGGCGAGCAAGGCGGAGGCCATCGTGCGCGGCCGTCTCGTGATGGACCCGGCGCGGCACCGCGTCACCTGGGGCGGTCGGGAGGTCCAGCTCACCGTCACCGAGTTCCTCATCCTCGAGGCGCTGGCGCAGCGGCCAGGTTTCGTGAAGTCGCGGGACCAGCTGATGGATGCCGCCTACCAGGACGACGTCTACGTCGACGACCGGACGATCGACAGCCACATCAAGCGCCTGCGCAAGAAGTTCCGCGCGGTCGACTCCGATTTCTCGGGCATCGAGACCCTGTATGGCGTCGGCTACCGCTTCTCCGAGGAGTAGCGCGCCCGAGCCCGATCGGCTGACCTGGTCGAAGCGGTTCTCGCTCACGCAGCGCATCCTCGCGGTGAACCTGTTCGCGCTCGTGATGCTCGCGGGCGGGGTGCTCTACCTCGATTCGTTCCGCGACCGGTTGCTCGAGCAGCGCCGCGTCCAGGCGGAAACCGGCGCCGTCCTCATGGCGGACGCCGTCGCCGAAGCGCTCCGGCTCGACGGGCGGGCCGAGGCCGCGCGGCTGGCCGCCCGCTTCGGCGAGACCACCCGCGCGCGCCTGCGCATCTACGGCGCGGACGGCGCGCTCATCGTCGACAGCTGGCGCGCGACCGGCCCGACCTTCGTCCTGCGCGACCCCGCCGCCGAGCCGTGGCGCAAGCACGCGGCGCGCTTCCTCGACCGCGTAATCGAGTTCGTCGGCTCGGCGCCGAGGCTGCCGCGCTACACCAACCTGCTCGGGGCCGAGCGGCGCGACTGGGCCGAAGCCGAGGCCGCCGCGCGCGGACGCGTGACCGCGCAGCTCCGCCGCGCGCCCGACCGCACGGTGATCGTCAGCGCCGCCGCCCCGGTGCCCGGCAGCAGCGACGTGCTCCACGTCACGATCGACACGCGCGACGTGACGCGCATCGTGCGCGAGGAGCGGCTGACCTCCTTCTTCATCTTCCTCGGCGTGCTGTCGCTGTCGCTGCTGCTGTCGTCGTTCCTCGCGCGCACCATCGTCCGGCCGCTCCGCCGGTTGTCGATCGCGGCGCAGCGCGTGCGGCTCGGCCGCTCGCGCGAGGTTACGGTGCCGCGCTTCAACAAGCGGCGCGACGAGATCGGCACGCTCGCCCGCGCGCTGTCGGACATGACGCAGGCGCTGCGGCACCGCATCGACGCCACCGAGTCGTTCGCGGCCGACGTCGCGCACGAGATCAAGAACCCGCTGGCCAGCCTGCGCAGCGCGGTCGAGTCGATGGTGCTCGTGAAGGACGAAGCGCTGCGCGGCCAGCTCCTCGAGGTGATCCGCGACGACGTCGACCGGATCGACCGGCTGATCACCGACATCGCCGACGCCTCGCGGCTCGACGCCGAGCTGTCGCGCACCCGTTTCGAACGCGTCGACATCGGGCAGATGGCGGCGACGCTGGTCAAGCTCGTCGAGCGCGCCGGGCTGCCGCGCCGCGTGCAGATCGCCTACGCCCGACCCGAGCCCGGGACCGCGGTGGTGATGGGTGACGAGTCGCGTCTCAGCCAGGTCCTGCGCAACCTGATCGAGAACGCCGTGTCCTTCTCGCCCGAGGAAGGCGTCGTGTGCCTGACCGTGACCCACGCCGGGGAGCGGGTGATGCTCCGCGTCGACGACGACGGGCCCGGCATCCCGGCGGGTATGCACGATCAGATCTTCAAGCGCTTCTATTCGGAGCGGCCGGAAAGCGAGAGCTTCGGCAAGCACTCGGGCCTGGGGCTCGCCATCGCGAAGGCGATCGTCGAGGCGCACGACGGCCGCATCGGCGCGCTGAACCGCGAGGCTAACGGGACCGTCGTCGGCGCGCGCTTCGTCGTGACGTTGCCGGCGGCATGATCGGCTCCCGCGTGCACGGCACCGCGGTCGCGATCGACGGACGCGGCGTGCTGATCGTCGGTCCGTCGGGCAGCGGCAAGTCGGACCTCGCGCTGCGGCTCATCGACCGCGGCGCCAGGCTGATCGCCGACGACCAGGTCGAGCTCGAGGCCTGCGACGGGGTCCTGCGCGCTTGCGCGCTCGCGACGATCCACGGCCGGATGGAGGTACGCGGCATCGGGCTGATCGACGTCGACGCCGGATCGGCGGCGATCGCGCTCGTGGTCGACGTGGGCACGCCGCCCGATCGGATGCCCGAACCGCGCGTGCAGAAGCTCGAGGGGGTGGCCGTTCCGCTCGTCGCGCTGTCGCCATTCGACGCATCGGCGCCGATCAAGGTCGAACTTGCTTTGAAGCGCTTCGGCTTGCCGCTAGAAGGGGCGCCTTCATGAGCGTTCATCGGCTCTCCGCGCGCAAGTCCACGCCCTATCGGGTGCTGCTCGTCACCGGCATGTCGGGCGCCGGGAAATCGACCGTGCTCAAGGCGCTCGAGGACCTCGGCTACGAGGCCGTCGACAACATGCCGCTCCGGCTGCTCCGCCGGCTGCTCCGGCTGCCCGACAACGGCGAGCATCCCTCCGATCGACCGCTCGCGGTCGGCATCGACACGCGGACGCGCGCGTTCGACGCCGAAGACATCGTCCAGCGCCTCAAGGAGCTCAAGCAGGACGCCGAATTCGACATCCGCGTGCTGTTCCTCGACTGCGCGGGCGGCGAGCTCACGCGCCGTTTCTCCGAGACGCGGCGGCGGCACCCGCTCGCGCTCGACCGGCCGGCGGCGGACGGCATCGCGCGCGAGCGCGAGCTCCTGGCGCCGCTCAGGCGCTGGGCCGACGTCGTCGTCGACACCACCGACTACACGACGCACGACACGCGCCGCATGGTGCGCGAGAAGTTCGGCCGGACCGACGGCGACGAGCTGACGCTCACCTGCCTTTCGTTCGGCTTCGCGCGCGGGCTGCCCCGCGACGCGGACCTCGTGTTCGACCTGCGTTTCCTCGCCAACCCGCACTGGGACGACGAGCTCAGGCCGCTCACCGGCCTCGACGCGCCCGTGGGCGCGTTCATCCGTAAGGACGTCGCGTTCGATCCGGCGTTCGACAAGATCGCGGACCTCATGGTCACGCTCATCCCTCGCTACGCCCACGAGGGCAAATCCTATCTCACCATCGCGTTCGGTTGCACCGGGGGGCGCCACCGATCGGTCTTCGTCACGGAGGCGATGGCGCAGCGGCGGCGCGAGGCCGGCTACGAGCCGACCGTCGTGCACCGCGACATCAGCAAGCGAGGCAACGACGCCGACGAGACGGTCGGCTCGTCGTTCGCCGACACGGGGGAAAGCAAGCGCGCATGATCGGGTTGGTGCTGGTGACTCACGGCCGATTGGCCGCCGAGTTCGTCAAGGCGATGGAGCATGTGGTCGGGCCGCAGCCGGGCGTCGAGCCGATCTGCATCGACGCCGACGACGACATGGAGGTCCGCCGCGCCGACATCGCCGCCGCCGCGGCGCGGGTCGACAAGGGCAAGGGCGTGATCCTGCTCACCGACATGTTCGGGGGCACGCCGTCGAACCTCGCGATCTCGCTGATGGGCCGCGAGAACGTCGAGGTCATCGCCGGGATCAACCTGCCGATGCTCATCCGGCTCGCGAGCGTGCGCAAGGACATGGGCGTCGCCGCCGCGGTCGAGGCGGCGCAGGAGGCCGGGCGCAAGTACATCTCGGTCGCCTCCAAGATCCTGGGCGAGGCCGCTTGAGCGATCGCGTCAGCCGCACCGTCACCATCCGCAACAAGCGGGGCCTGCACGCGCGCGCGAGCGCGAAGTTCGTCACGCTCGCGAGCGGCTTCGACGCGGCGGTCGAGGTGAGCAAGGACGGTTCCGGCGTGTGCGGCACGTCGATCATGGGTCTGATGATGCTCGCCGCGGCGCCCGGCGACGACATCGTGATCTCCGCCGCGGGCACCGGCGCCGAGGCGGCCGTCGCGGCTCTGGCGGCGCTTGTCGAGGACAAGTTCGGCGAAGACTGAGCGCCACTTGGAATCACTAACAGACGTGTTAGGCTAGCTATCGAGCGCGACAGGAACACCTGCGCGCAACATCCTTGCGAGATCTGGGGAGAGATCGATGGCGATCGGACTTAGCACGAATCAGGCTTCCGTCCGCGACGTCGCGGACATCCGCCGAGCCGCCGAAGCGCTGCGCGACGCGGCCAACGAGATGGGCCCCTACTGGGTCGTCGCGGCCGACAACATCGCGTCGAAGCAGCCGATGGTCGACGCCGAGGGCAACGTGCTCGCCGCGGCGGTCTTCGGCCACACCGGGCCCAACCAGCTCTGGTGGATGGACGCGCGGCTCGCGCTCAACTCGCCGCTGGCGCGCGCCGCGCGCTACGAGAGCGAGCCCTTCTGGGCCAACGCCGGCGGCTTCCGCACGCGCCACCCCAACCGCTACCTCGACGCGATCGACCTGTCGAACTTCGAGAAGCGCGCGCTCTGCAAGGCGGCGATCATCGTGCCGGTGCACCTGCCGTTCGGCCAGATCGGCATGGCGGCGTTCGGCGTCCGCGATCCCGAACGCACCGACCTGTCGGCCGAGTACGAGGCGCACGCCGACACGCTGATGCTGCTGAGCCACCGCTTCATCGCAAGCTACGCCAACGTGGTGCGCACGCGCCAGTGGCTCCCGGCCGACTGCCAGCTCACCAAGCGCGAGATCGAGTGCCTGCGCTGGGCCGCCGTCGGCAAGACCGACAAGGAGATCAGCCTGATCCTCGCGCGCAGCCACGCGACGGTGCGCTTCCACATCCAGAACGCCGGCGAGAAGCTCAACGCCGTCAACCGCAGCCAGACGATCTTCAAGGCGGCGCAGCTCGGGTATCTCGGCCTCGCCAACTGACCTTCGCGCTTTCGGGAGCTTCGGCGAGCCGGCGCGGCCGGTGTAGCCTCGCACCATGAGCCCGATCGATCCCCGAACCCCCGTCCTCGTCGGCGTCGCGCAATATGTCGACCGCGACGGCGAACCAGCGACCGCGCTGTCGCCCGCCGACATGCTGGCGCGCGTGGCGCGCGGCGCGATCGCCGACAGCGGCGGGCGCGGCGTGGAGGCGGCGCTCGACACCGTGGCGGTGATCCGGCTGTTCGCCGATTCGAGCCCGGTCTTCCGCTCGCCCTTCGGCACCTACACCAACCTGCCGCGGTCGCTCGCCGATCGGATCGGAACCAAGCCTCGCCACCTCGTCTACCCGCCGGTCGGGGGCAACACCCCGCAGATGATGGTGAACCGGCTCGCCGAGCGCATCGCCGAAGGCGAAGCGGACGTCGCGTTGATCGCCGGCTGCGAAGCGCTCCGCACCCAGGCGAGGGCGCAGAAGGCGGGCGTCGAGCTGCGCTGGGGCGAGGACGCCGGCGACGCGCCCGACCCGCTCGAGGAGGACACGCCGATGGTGTCCCGCCACGAGCTTGCGCACGGCATCGCGCTCCCGGTCGGGGTCTATCCGTTGTTCGAGAACGCGGTCGGGCACCGCTACGGCCGGTCCCCGGTCGAGCACCGCGAGGCGATCGGCCGGCTGATGGCGCCGTTCACGCGCGTCGCCGCGGCCAACCCCTATGCCGCGCTGCCCGTCGCGCGGACGCCCGCGGAGCTCGTCACCCCGACCGACGACAACCGCTACATCGGTTACCCGTACACCAAGTATCTGAACTCCAACATGTTCGTCGACCAGGCGGCCGCGCTGCTCATGATGTCGAGCGCGGCCGCCGACCGGCTGGGCGTGCCGATCGAAAAGCGCGTCTATCTCCACGGCTGCGCCGACACGCACGAGAAGATTCTGGTGTCGGAGCGGGTCGACTATTGGTCGTCGCCGGCGGTGAAGGTCGGGGCCGCCCACGCGCTGGCGCAGGCCGGCAAGGCCGTGGCCGATCTCGCGCACCTCGAGCTCTATTCCTGCTTCCCGGTGGCGGTCGAGATCGCGGCGGACATGATCGGGATCGCCCACGACGACCCGCGCGGGCTGACGCTGACCGGCGGCCTCCCCTATTTCGGCGGGCCGGGCAACAACTACTCGACGCACGGCATCGCCGAGATGGTCGACCGCTGCCGCCGTTCGCCGGGCAGCTTCGGGCTGGTGTTCGCCAACGGCGGCTATCTGACGAAGCACGGCTTCGGCGTCTATTCGACCGAGCCGACCCGGGGCGGGTGGCGCCGCGAGGCGCCCGCGACCTACCAGGCCGAGATCGACGCCATGCCGTCGCCGCCGCTCGTCGAGCGGCCGGAGGGCTCGGGCACGGTCGAAACCCACACCGTGATGTTCGACAAGGGGCGGCCCGCCTTCGGGGTGGTGATCGGCCGGCTGGACGGGGGCGAGCGTTTCCTGTCGCAGATGCACGATCGCCTCGACGAGCTGATCGACAAGCCCGTCGTCGGGCGGCGCGTCACGGTGAGGGCCGGGGACCCGGCGAACCTTTCGACCTTCGCGTGATCCACGCGAAGCGAGCGCAGGCGAGGACCGCGGCCACCGCGATCGCGACGGCCACCGCCTCGGCGAGCGCCACCGGACCGCGGTCCCAGCGCTCGATCAGGAGCCAGGCCACGGCGCCCTGGACCGCGAAGAAGCTCGTCGCCTGGATCACGCCGGCGGCGACCTGATCGCCGGCCGCGCGCAGGCCGAAAATCATGACGATCTGCACGCCGTCGAACAGCAGGAAGGGAGCCATCACGAGCACCATCGCCCGCGCCAGCTCCAGGACGGCCGCGTCCTCCGAGAACGGGCGGACGAGCGCTCCGGCGAACGACAGGTAGACCGCTCCGGCGGCGAGAAGGCTGACGGCGGCTATCCCGGCCGCGATCCAGCCGCGGCGCGCGACCTCGTGCGCCTCGCCCGCGCCGACCGCGTTGCCGACGCGGACGCCGGCGGCGGACGCGAGGCCGAACGACAGCGCCAGGCTGACGACGTGGAGCGCGAGCATCGCCTGAAACGCCGAAGCCGCCGCCGCGCCCAGCCGCGTCGACAGGGTCATGACGACGGCGAATCCGGCGTTCTCGAGCCCCGACGCCAGACCCGGCGCGAAGCCGAAGCGGCGCAGCTCCGCGCCCTCGCGCCACGCGCGCGACCAGCCGCCCGGCGCGCCGATCCCGATCTCGCGCGCGTCGCGCATGCGGTGGACGTAGGCGAAGAGGATCGCCGCGCCGATCGCGTAGGTGAGCGTCGTGCCGAGCGCGGCGCCGGCGGCGCCCATCGCCGGCGCGCCGAACTCGCCGTAGACGAAGAGATAGTTGAGCAGCACGTTGAGCGGGAGCGTCAGCAGCGTGACGAGCATCGCGACGCGCGGCCGGCTCAGTCCTTCGAGAAAGAAGCTCGCGGCGACGAGCAGGAAGTTCGCCGGGTACCCGAGCGCCATGTAGAACAGCACGCGCCCGCCGCCCGCTGCGAGGTCGCCCGGCACGCCGACGAACGCGAGGATCTCGCGCGGCCACAGCAGGAAGGGGAGGGCGGCCGCCGAGCCGAGCAGAAGCGCGAACAGCACGCCCTGGCGGAAGATCGCGCCGGCGCGGTGGCGCTCGCCCGCCCCGTCGGCGCGCGAGGTGAACACGATGACGCCGGTGAGCGCGCCGAAACCGATCACCATCGCGACCCAGGTCGCGAGCCGCCCGGCGCTGAAATAGGCGAGCTCGAGCGTGCCCGCGTGCCCCACCATCGCGGTGTCGATGACGTTGAGCGCGATCCACTGCAGGTGCGTCATCGTCACCGGCCAAGCGAGGGCGAGCAGCCGTTTGGCTTCGTCGCGGAAGGCGGGGGCGAACATCGCGCGCGCTTACCCCGGCGGCCCGAGGTGACGGAAGCCGCAATCGCCGCCGCTTGCGTCGGCGCGCTCGGTCGGCTTCTATTCCGCGATGCTGCCGCGCCTCTTCGCCGCTCTTCTTGTCCTCCTGGTGCCCGTCGCGCTCCCCGGCCGCGCCGCCGAGGTCCCCGACGCGCGGGCGATCGTCGCCCGCGCCTACGAGGCGGCCGGCGGCGACGCTTGGGCGAACGCGCGCAGCCTCGAACTGCAGGGCCGGCTGGTGCTCTACGGCGCGCAGGGCGCCGCGCCCCGCGTCGTCGCCGACGACTATCGCATGTGGCGCGTGTTCGAGGCCGACCGGACGAACGCGCACGGTGAGGCGGGCCTGGTCCGCATCGACGCCCGCGCCGACGGGCGGCTCCTTTTCCAGGCCGCTTCCGACGGCCGCGTGAGCTGGAACCAGAAGGGCGTCATCCCGAAGGCCGAGGCGGATCGGCTGTGGGCCGAGAACTTCGGCTTCGGCGTCATCCGGCACGCGCTCAAGGACGGCTTCGCGCTCGCTCGCCTGCCCGACGACAGCGTAGACGGCCACCCCGTCCACATGGTGCGCGTCACCGATCCGGCGGGCACCGCGACGCTGTTCGGCGTCGACCGGAAGACCGGCTGGATCCGCCTCGCCGGCTTCGTGACCCCGCGCGGCTGGCACGTCCGCGTCTACGACGACTTCGCGGTCCGGGACGGCTGGACCCAGCCGAAGAAGGTCACGCTCTACTACAACGGCGTGAAGCAGAACGAGGTGCTCTGGGACCGGTGGCGCGTGAACCCGGCGCTCGACGCGGGCCTCTTCGCGCCCGCGAACGCCGGGAAGTAGACGGGCGCCGATATCGAAGCGATTCCGGGCGTTCCGGCGATCAGGTCGCGGCTGCCAGGGGCGCCTGGGCCAGGGTCCCGTCGACCTCGGCGAGGAGCTGATCGGCGCGGAACGGCTTGCGGAGGATGCGCGCGCTCGCGTTCGCGCGCTCGAGCGCTTCGCTGTCGGCGTAGCCGCTGATCACGAGGATCGGCAGGTCCGGGAGCCTGTCGCGAGCCCGGGCCGCGAACTCCGCGCCGTTCATGCCCGGCATGGCGAAATCGGTGATGAGCACGTCCGGGCGCTGTTGCCGCAGCAACTCGAGACCAGCGGCGGCGGTGTCGGCCTGGATGACCTTGTGACCTGCCGCTTCGAGCGCGCCTACGACGAACGCGCGGACGTCGGCATCGTCGTCGACGACCATGACCGATCCCGTGCGCGTCGTCGCGACCGGACGGCTTTGGGCTCGCTCGGGCGGCGCCGCGACGGCGGCGCCCCGCGCGGCGGGCAGCAAGAGGCCGACGCTCGTGCCGCGGCCCGGCTCGCTTTCGATCCGGGCGATGCCGCCCGACTGCTTAGCCAGCCCGTACACCATCGACAGGCCCAAACCCGTTCCCTTGCCGACGCCCTTGGTCGTGAAGAAGGGGTCGAAGGCCCGGTCGACGACTTCGGGCGGCATGCCCGAACCGGTGTCGGTGACGCGCAGCTCGACGTAGTCCCCGGGCTCGAGCTGCGGGTCGTCCATCACGGCGACCGCGCGCGTGGCGATGCGGATCCGGCCGCCGTCCGGCATGGCGTCGCGCGCGTTGATCGCGAGGTTGAGCACCGCGAGCTCGAGCTGCATCGGGTCCGTCATCACCGGCAGGGGCGCGCGATCGGGCGCCAGCTCTACCTCGATCGAGGGCCCGAGCGTGCGCCGGAAGAGCTCCTCCATGCCCTCGAGGAGCGGCCCGACGAGCACGGGCTTGAGCTCGAGCTTCTGAGAGCGCGAGAAGGTTAGCAGCTGGCCGGTCAGCTTGGTCCCGCGTTCGGCGGCCTTGATCGAGTTTTCCGCGAGCCGCCGGATCTTCTCGTCGTCGGAACGCCGCAGGATGAGATCGAGGCCGCCGACGACCGCGGTGAGCAGGTTGTTGAAATCGTGGGCGATGCCCGACGTGAGCTGCCCGAGCGCCTGGATCTTCTGCGCCTGCGCGAGCGCGGCCTCAGCCTTCGCGCGCTCGGCGATCTCGCGGCGGAGCTTCTCGTTGGCGCTTTTGAGCTCGGCCTGCGCCACGCCGAGCACCGTCACCACGACGATGCCCATGACCACGAGGAGGCCGATGCCCCAATAGCCCGACAGGCGCTGCGACAGCGGCTGGAGCGCGCTTTCGATGTAGACGGCGCCGAGCGCGCGGTCGGCCTGAGTCACCGGCACGCGCGCGGCAACGCGGCCTCGTCCCGGTCGGACCTCTCTGGGAAGGACCGGCGGCCGCCGCGCGTCGTTCCGCGCGAAGCCCGCCACGAGGCGACCGGTCTCGTCGTAGACCGCGGCCACGTCGACCGAGGCGTCGGCGCGCAACGAGTTGACCGCCTCGGTCGCCGTGGTGACGTCGTCGAAGTCGAGCGCGGCGGTCACGCTGCTGGCGAGGATGTCCGCCTGCACGGTGGCGGCCTGCTGGCGCTGCTGGCGGTAGCGGCCTTCGTTCGAGATCGCGGCGACGAGGCCGGCGAGGATCAGCCCCGCCACGGCGAGCAGGGCCACGAGGGGGATGGCGCGCCAGCGGCTAGCCATGATCGACCGAGCGTTGCTCGGGCGGCGCCCAGCCGGCCCGCACCGACAGGGCCAGCGACAGCAGCTTCGAGCTGATCGACAACCCGCTGCCCCGCGCGGCCCGCGCGTCGATGTGGAACCGCACGCGGCCCTGATGGACCGTGAAGTGGAGCATGCCGCGGCCGGCTCCGCGGCGTTCGTCGGTGACCGTGAGCACGGGACGCCCGGCCACCGCCCGCAACGACTCCTGGACGGACTCCTGGCCGGAGCCCCCGGCGAACAGGACGTCGCAGCCCTGGCGCGGCGCGCGCAGGTGCCGGCTCACTACGAGGGCCAGACCGGATCCCCGCTGTCCGTCGACCGCGCTCTGGACCATGTCGCCGAAGCCGCCTTCGCCGACGACACAAAGGTTGATCGGCGCGCCGGGCGCGCGGTCGCCGGTCGGCCACTGCACGTAGGAGGCAAACTTGGACAGGAATGCGGCCTTCACCGGATACTCAAGTGAGTCCTGCGCGCGCAGGGTCGCGGGCGCGAGTCCCAAGGCGCCGATCGCGACGATCCCCACCCACCACCGTTTCGAAGGGGCGCGCGTCATTGCAGGGCGATTCGCGCGCTCAGCAGGAACGCTCGCCGGACTTCCTTGACCGGCGGCCGGTAGAAGGACTCGGCGTGGCGCTTGTCGAGGAGGTTGAAGCCCGACACCGCGACTTCGAGACCGGGTGTCGGCTGCCACGCGAGCCTGGCGTCGAGCGCCTCGTAGCCGTCGATGTCGTTCCGCTCGAGGTCGTCCACCGCGCGGAGGTGGAAGTCGAAATCGACGTTCTCGGCGAGGTCGATCTGCGAGCGCAGACTGATCTTGTAGTCGGGATCGTTGCCCGCCGAGCTCCCGCCCGTGATGTCGTTGAAGCCCGCTTTGAGATCGAAATCCTTAGCGAGCGTCGCGACGCCGGCGTGCAGGCGCCACCAGGGCGCGAGCTGGTAGCTGCCCCAGGCCTCGACGCCGTAGGTGCAGCCCTCGAGGCCGTTCTGCAGCCGAACCGGGAGGCGACCCCCCGTCAAGCCCGTCGTGCGGATGTTGCCGTAGAGGTTGTAGAAGAAGTTGACCGACAGCGACGCGCCGGGCGCCGGCTGCCCGCGATAGCCGGCCTCGAAAGCGGTGAGGGTCTCGGACTCGAAGTCGGGGTTGGGCAGGAGGATGCCCGGGCTCACGAGCTGCCGGTCGATGCGCGAGGGCGTGCGCACCGCGCGCGAGACGGCGCCCCAGAGGAGGGTGTCCGGGCCCAGCTGCCAGCCGATGCGCGCGTTGGGCAGGACCTCGATGCCCGTGAAGCTCGTCTTCTCGAACTTCACGCCGAGCGTGAGCGCGAGATCCTTCCGCAGCGCGATGCGATCCTGCGCGAATATGTTGGCCACCGTCAGCGTGCGCGATTCGGGATCGAGGACGAACGAATTGAGGCGGTTGACAAATTCGTCCTCGGTGACCCGGACGCCAGCGCCCCACACCACCTCGTGTGCGCCGCGCGACCAGTTGTGCTGGCCCTGGAGATCGTAGGTGGTGAGCGCGTCGAGGACGCGCGTGTACCGTCGCTCGAAACGGTCGTAGTAGGCCTGGACCTCGAACGACGACGCGCCGCCGAGGTCCCGCTGCCAACGCGCCAGCAGGTTGTGCGCCCGGTTGCCGTCGCCGTCGAGGATGTCGTGGCGGCTGTCGAGAAGGTCGCCCTGCAACGTGACGGCGTCGGGCCCGGTGCCGAAGTCGGCGCGGAAGCCGACCTGGACGCCGTCGCCCCCGTCGTCGGGATCCGCGCCCGCGACGGTCCGCAGGTCGCCGCGGTCGAATCCGGTCGCGTAGACGCGGAAGGCGCCGCCGTCGCCGATCCGGCCGCCGAAGCGGAGCGTCGCCTCCTTCTGCCGGTTCCCGACGGAGGCGGTCGCGAGGGCGCCCTGCGTGTCCTGCGCGCGCTTGGTGATGACGTTGATGACGCCGTTGACGGCGTTGGGGCCGTAGAGCGTGCCGCCCGGCCCGGAGATCACCTCGATGCGGTCGACGTCCTCGAGCGGGAGCTCGTGGAGGTCCCAGAACACGCCGGCGTGGAGCGGCGTGTAGACGCTCCGTCCGTCGATGAGGACGAGGAGCTTGTTCGACTGCTCGTAGCCGTTGAAGCCGCGGGCCGAGACCGCCCAGGTGCGGGCGTCGATCTGCTGGACCTGAAGGTTAGGCGCGAGGCGCAGGGCATCGGCCAAGTCGATCACCCCGGCCCGCCGGATGTCCTCATTCGAGATGACGTAGACGGCGGCCGCGGCCGAGCCCAAGGCCTCGGGCCGTTTCGAGACCGAGGTCACCTCGATCTGGGCGAGCTCCTCGATCGACAGGCGCGCGAGCGCCTCCGGCGACGCGGCGGGCGGCGCGGCGACGTCAGCGAGCATCAAGGACGCCGCCGAGGCGGCCTGCACCAAGCTAATCATGGAGAATGTCGCGAACCCTCGACGCCACGCCCGCCCGCCCTAGGCCCGAAATGCGTCAGAAAATCGACCGCCGTCAAGCTCGTCGCGGCCGCGGAACGGTCCCTCTTGCCGCTGTCGGAAGCGCAGTCGATAGGAGGTATCCTTAGGTGAACGAAAAGGGAGGGTTTCTCGCATGCGCGTTCTTTCGGGTCTTCTTGTGTCGGCCGCTCTCGTGTCGGTCGTGCCGGCGTTCGCCGCCGGCTCGCCGGAGCGGCCTATCCTGACGACCACCCAAGCAGCCAACAGCCAGATGCGGCCGATCGATTTCGCCACCGCGCGTCCGGCCGGCGGCGCGCTTGTGCTGCCGGTGCGCGGCGGCGCCGATCTCGCCGCGCTCGATCCCGCGCTGCGTCGCGCCGCCGAAACCGCCAAGTTCGACGGCAAGGCCGGCAAGACGTTATCGCTGCGCGGGCTCGCCGGCTACGACCGCGTGCTGCTCGTCGGCGTCGGCACCGACGCCCCGACGCCCGCCAAGCTCGCCGAGCTCGGCGGCACGGCGGCGGCCGAGACGCGCGGCGACCCGCTCGCGGTCGCGATCGACGTCAGCGCGCTGGGGGCGGTCGACGCCGCGCAGGTGGCGCTCGGCGCCGCGCTCGGCCAATACCGCTTCGACCGCTACAAGACGGTCGGCCGCAGCGCCCCGCCGACGCAGCCGATCACCGTGGTGTCCGGCAACGCCGACGCCGCGCGCACGAGCTGGCGGAACGACCTCCAGCATCTCGCGCAGGCCGTCGCGTTCGCGCGCGACCTCCAGTCGGAGCCTGCGAACGCGGTCTATCCGGAGGAATTCGTCCGCCGCACACAGGAGGCGTTCCGCGGCGTGCGCAACGTGCGGATCGAGGTGCTCGACGAAGCCCAGATGGGCCGGCTCGGCATGGGCACCCTGCTCGGCGTCGGCCAGGGCAGCACGCGGCCCTCGCGTCTGCTTCTCGTCCACTACAACGGCGGTCAGAGCGCGCCGATCGCCTTCGTCGGCAAGGGCATCACCTTCGACTCGGGCGGCATCTCGATCAAACCGGCCGCCGGTATGTGGGAGATGAAGGCCGACATGTCGGGCGCGGCGAGCGCGGTGGGCGCGGTGCTGGCGATCGCCAAGCGCGGCGCCGCCGCCAACGTCATCGGGGTCGCGGCGCTTTCCGAGAACATGCCGGGCGGCAACGCGCAGCGCCCGGGCGACGTGGTGCGCACCATGACCGGCAAGACGATCGAGGTGATCAATACCGACGCGGAAGGACGCCTCGTCCTCACCGACGCCAACGAGTATGTGATCGACCGCTACAAGCCGGCAGCGCTCGTCAACATCGCGACGCTGACCGGCGCGGTGGTGCGCGCGCTCGACGACGAATACGCCGGGCTGTTCGCGCGGCAGGAGCCGCTCGCCGCCCAGCTCCTCGCCGCAGGCGAGGCCGCGGGCGAGCCGCTGTGGCGCCTGCCGCTGCACGAGAACTACTACGAGGACATGAAATCCGACATCGCCGACATCCGCAACTCGACCGAGGGGCTGAACCCCGGCGCGGGCCACGGCGCGCACTTCATCCAGTATTTCGTGCCGCCGACCACCGCTTGGGCGCACCTCGACATCGCGGGCACCAACTGGGCGTCGAAGGCGACGCCGACGGTGCCGAAGGGCGCCAGCGGGTTCGGCGTGCGGCTGCTCGACCAGTTCGCGCGCAGCTTCCGCCCCGTGGGTCCGGACGGCAGCGGTGGGCCCAAGTGACGCCGTCGTTCACCCGCCGCGTGCCGGACGGCGACGACCGGCCGCGGCGGGTGTGCGACCACTGCGCCTTCGTGGACTACGAGAATCCAAAGGTGGTCGTCGGCTCGGTGGTGCGCGTCGGCGACGGCGTGCTGCTGTGCCGCCGCGCCATCGAACCGCGCCGCGGGTTCTGGACGCTGCCGGCGGGCTTCATGGAGCTCGGCGAGACGGTCGAAGAGGGCGCGAAACGCGAGGCCTGGGAGGAGGCGCGGGCGCGGCTTCGCCTGACGGCGCTGCTCGCGGTCTATTCGATCCCGCGCATCGGCCAAGTGCAGATCATGCACCTCGCCGAGCTCGAGACGCCGGGCTTCGAACCCGGCCCCGAGAGCCTCGAGGTGCGGGCCTTCGGTTGGGACGAGATTCCCTGGGAAGAGCTCGCCTTCCCCTCGGTGCATTGGGCGCTGACCCAGGCGCGCGAAGTGTGGGGACGACCCGCGTTCATCCCGTTCGCCAACCCGGCCGGCGAAAGGGGTGACAGGCATCCCTGACTGGTGTATTGCTCACGCAAAACACCAAGGGGCTTCGTCGATGCGATCGATCCTGGCTTTCGTCGTCCTCCTGTCCGCCGCGGCGCCGGCCCGGGCGGACGCCCTGCTCGAACGGGCGCTCGCCAACGGCGGCGCCTACAGCCCGGCGGAATGGGCCTACACCTCGACCACGCAGACGTGGGCCGGCGGTTCGACCGTCGTCGGCGACGCGATCGACCGCGCGCGGCGCGGCGAGCGGGCGCGCCCGCCGCTCCGCGAGGAGCGGGTGGTCCGCTTCGACCCCTCGCGCCCGGCCGGCGAGCGGCAGAAGGTCCTCTACGGAAAGAAGAGCGAGAACGTCGACGTGCGCGTCGACGAGGACGACGACCTGCCCGCCTACGCCGAGATGCGCCAGCTCGTCCAGGGCACGCCCAAGCTCGTCGCGCAGACCGCGGCGTCGGCCACCTACCGCTTCGCGGTCGACGCCTCGCAGGTGAGGAAGATCGGTGGCGCCGACCTCCAGATCGACTCGGACGACCCGCTCCCGCCGCTCGCTGGCACCGCGGTCGTGCAGAAGACCGGCCGATTCGCGCCCTACGTCCGGAGCGTCGTCGTGGCGCTGCCGACGCGCGGCGGGAAGGGGCGGGGCAACGCCGTCGGCAAGGTGAAGCAGCTTTCGTTCGGCTTCAGCTTCGCGCCCGAGCCGACGCGCGGCGTCAAGCTCCTCCGGGCGTTCGGCATGGACTCGAGCCTCCAGGGGCTCGGGTTGGTCACCGTCGACTTTTCCCTGCTCAACCGGGTCGCCGACTACCGCTTCGTCGGCAAGTAGCTAGCCCTGCGGGGGGACGGGGGGCTCCTGGGGCTCTTCGCTGTGCCGCAGCAGCAGCGGCATCTGCGTGAACATGAAGGCGAAGGAGATCGCCGTCACGCCCCACACCTTGAACGTCACCCAATCGTCGAAGCCGAGGAACTGCCGGGCCGCCTCGTTGACCGCGACCATCGCCGCGAAGAACCAGGCGAAGTTACGGGTGAGCTTGTGCCAGCCTTCGGGACGCAGCGCCGGGAAACCCGACTCGAGCACGGTGCGCAGCAGCGGCCGGCCGGTCAGCAGGCCGAAGAACAAGGCGCCCGACAGCACGGCGTAAACGATCGACGGCTTCACCTGGATGAAGCGCTCGTCGTGCAGGTAGATGGTGAGCCCGCCGAACACCAGCACCACCGCGCCGGTCACCCAAAGCATCGGCGATATCCGCCCGGACTTGAGCTTCGACAGCAGCATCGCCGCGCCGGTGGCGACCATGAACGCGGTGGTCGCCCACACGGCCTGATCGACGTCCGATCCCGGCGCCAGCGAGTTGACGCCGAAGAACACGAGCAGCGGACCGTAATCCACGGCCAGCTTGAGGTTGGTTGGTAGCTCCCGCCGCTCCGCCACTATTTCACTCCCGCCAAGGCTTCGGCGAACGCGCGCGGATCGAACGGGCGCAGGTCGTCGATGGTCTCGCCGACGCCCACCGCGTGGATCGGCAGCTTGAAGCGCTCGGCGGCCGCGACCAGCACGCCGCCCCGCGCGGTGCCGTCGAGCTTGGTCATGACGAGCCCGGTAACGCCCGCCACGTCCTTGAACACCTCGATCTGGTTGAGCGCGTTCTGCCCGGTCGTCGCGTCGAGCACGAGCACCACGTCGTGCGGCGCCGACAGCATCAGCTTGGACAGCACACGCTTGATCTTGGCGAGCTCGTCCATCAGCCCCTGCTTGTTCTGGAGCCGCCCGGCGGTGTCGACGATGAGCGCGTCGTAACCTTGCCCGCGCGCCTTCTCGAGCGCCTCGTAGGCGAGGCCGGCCGCGTCCGACCCGACCTTGCCGGAGATCACCGGCGCGCCGATCCGCCCGCCCCACACCTGGAGCTGCTCGATGGCGGCGGCGCGGAACGTGTCGCCGGCCGCCAGCATCACGCGATAGTCCTGCTCCTGGAACAGGTGGGCGAGCTTGGCGATCGTCGTGGTCTTGCCCGATCCGTTGACGCCCACGACGAGCACCGTCTGCGGGCGCGGGAAGGCGGTCACCTCGAGCGGCCTCGCGACCGGCGCCAGCACCTTCTCGATCTCGTCGGCGACGACGCGGCGCACCTCGTCCTCGGTCACCGCCTTGTCGTACTTCTCGGCGGCGAGTTTCGCCGACACGCGCGCCGCCATCGCGGGCCCGAGGTCGGCGGCGATCAGCGCCTCCTCGATCTGCTCGAGCATCGCGTCGTCGAGCGTCGTCCTGGTGAACACCGCCGACAGGCTGTCGCCGAGCTTCTCGCTCGACCGCGACAGCCCCTGGCGCAGCCGCGCGAACCAGCCCTGCGGTGCTTCCGCCACTATGCCGCCTCCAAAAGACCGTCGACGACGCCGACGGCGGTCGCCTTCACGATGTGGCCGGGCCGGCCGCCGGCCACCCGCACCGGCGCGAACGCCGCGCTGTGCCCCGATCCGTCCTCGCGCTCAACGAGCACGTCGAGCGTCCGGCCCACCTGGCCGCGCAGATAGGCCTCCAGCCGCTTCGCCGCGGCGGCGCGGAGCCGCGCCGCGCGGGCCTTGCGGACCGGCACCGGGACGTGCGGCATGCGCGCCGCCGGCGTCCCGGCGCGCGCGGAATAGGGGAAGATGTGGCCGTAGACGATGTCGCACTCGTCGATCATCGCCAGCGTGTTCTCGAACATCGCGTCGGTCTCGGTCGGGAAGCCCGCGATGACGTCGGCGCCGAACGCGACCTCGGGCCGCCGGGCGCGCACCTCGGCGCAGAAGCGGACGGCGTCGTCGCGCGAATGGCGGCGCTTCATCCGCTTCAGCACCATGTCGTCGCCGGCCTGCAGGCTCAGGTGCAGGTGGGGCATCAGCCGGGGCTCGCCGGTGATCGCGTCCATGAGCGGCTCGTCGATCTCGACCGAGTCGATCGACGACAGCCGCAGCCGCGGCAGGTCGGGCACGAGCTTGAGGAGCCGCTGGACGAGGCTGCCGAGCGAGGGTCGGCCGGGCAGGTCGCCGCCGTACGAGGTCACGTCCACCCCGGTCAGCACCACCTCGTTGTAGCCGGCGTCGACCAGGCGCTTGACCCGCTCGACGACGAGCCCGGCGGGCACCGACCGCGAATTGCCGCGACCGTAAGGGATGATGCAGAAGGTGCAGCGGTGGTCGCACCCGTTCTGCACCTCGACGAAGGCACGGGACCGTTCGGCGAAGCCGTCGATCAGGTGACCCGCGGTCTCCTTCACCGACATGATGTCGTTGACGCGGACGTCGGCCGGCGCGTCGGCGGCGAGGCCGCCGATCGCGAAGGAGGCTTCGGACGGGCGGGCGGCCGCGGAGCCGGCGATCCGGACCGACGCGTCGGCCGGCCGATCGAACACGAAGCTCTCCGCCTTCAGCTTTTCGGCGTTGCCCAGCACGCGCGCCACCTCGGGCATCGCCGCGAAGGTCTGCGGCTCGGTCTGCGCCGCGCAGCCGGTCACGACGATCCGGGTGTCGGGGCGCTCGCGCTTGAGGCGGCGGATCTGCTGGCGCGCCTGCCGCACCGCCTCGCCGGTCACCGCGCAGGTGTTGATCACGACGAGATCGGGCTCGCCGCCCGCCGTCGCGTGCGCGCGCATCACCTCGGACTCGTAGGCGTTGAGCCGGCAACCGAAGGTGATGACGTCCGGCCGGTTCGACGCGGCGGCCTCTCGAATGTCGCTCACGCGAAGGCTTCCAGTTCCACCTCGCCGCGGAACGCGGTCGCCGCCGGCCCGGTCATGCCGATGTGACCGTCGGCGCGCCACTCGATCCGCAGGGCCCCGCCCGGAAGCTCGACGGTGACATTGCGTCCGACGAGCCCGCGCCGCATCGCCGCGACCGCGGTGGCGCAGGCGCCGGTGCCGCAGGCGCGGGTCAGGCCCACGCCGCGTTCCCAGACGCGAAGGCGGATGCGGTCGGGTTCGAGCACCCGGGCCAGGTTGACGTTGACGCCTTCGGGGAACAGCGGGTCGGTCTCGATGCGCGGCCCGAGCACCGACAGCGGGTGCGCGTCGAGGTCGGCGACGAAGAACACCGCGTGCGGGTTGCCGACGTTGACCGCGACGGGCCGTTCGAGCGAGTCCCAGCCGACCGGCATCTCGAGCGTGTCCATGGCGTAGGCGAGGGGGATCGCCTCCCATTCGAAGCGGGGGCGGCCCATGTCGACGCTCGCGCCATCGCCGGACGGCTCGATACCGATCGTGCCGCCGTTGGTCTCCACGCGCGCCTTGCCGATGAGCTGCGCGACGCAGCGCGAGGCGTTGCCGCACGCCTCGACCTCGCCGCCGTCGCTGTTGAAGATGCGCATCCGCGCGTCGGCGCCGTCGGCCGGCGGCTCGATCACGATGAGCTGATCGCAGCCGATCCCGGTGTGGCGGTCTGCCAGGCGCCGGACGAGCTCGCGCGACAGCGCCGGCAGCGCGCGCTCGCGCGCGTCGAAGACGACGAAGTCGTTCCCCAGCCCGTGCATCTTGACGAACGGCGTTGCCATGGCGCGCGATGTATGCGTCGCCGGGGCTCCTGTCCACCGGAGGAGCCGCGACGCTTCTTGTCGCGTTGGGGCCGACGAAAGGAGCCGTACGACATGCTCGACGACGAAGCCGCCGAGGTGCTCGCCTTCTGGTTCGGGGAGACGAAGGCGGAACGGCGCTTCGCCAAGGACGAGGCGTTCGACGCCGAGATCCGTGAACGGTTCGGCGAGCTGCACGCCCGACTGACGCGCCACGTTCCGGACGACTGGCTCGACAATCCCGAGGACCTGCTCGCGGCGGTGATCGTGCTCGATCAGTTCTCGCGCAACCTTTACCGCGACGATGCGCGCGCGTTCGCGGACGACGCCGTCGCGCTCGATCTCGCGCACCTCGCCCTGCGGCGCGGCTACGACGAGCTGCTGTCGCCCGAGGAGCGCCAGTTCCTCTACATGCCGTTCATGCACAGCGAGGACGTCGACGACCAGGATCGCGCGGTCGAACTGATGGAGGAGATCGGCAACGCCGAAGCCGCGGATTACGCCCGCCGCCACAAGGCGATCGTCGACCGCTTCGGACGCTTTCCGCACCGCAACGCGGTCCTCGGGCGCGAAAGCACGCCCGAGGAGATCGAATTCCTGAAGGAGCCGGGGTCGAGCTTCTGAGGCGGTCGGCGCTCGACCTTCGTCCTCGGTCTCCGGTCCGTTGCCGCTCTCTGCGGGCACGCCATCCCGTGGTGTCTCAGCTTGTCGTGCTCGACGGTCGAGGCGCGTCGGTTCAGGCCATGTACTTGGTGAACTCGCGTCGGAAGTCCGCCGTCATCTTGGCGTTCATCTGCGCGTTCGCCTTCTTCATGAGCGCCGGGTACCATTCCTTCTCTTCGTGGGCGACGTGCGCCTTGACGGCCGTCTCGAGCTGCCCGACGAGCTTGAGCGCCTCGTCGCGCCGACCCATCGCCATCGCGTTGTCGATGCGCGCGGTCAGGACCTTCGCCAGACTCTGTTCGTCGTAGGCCTGCTTCGAATCCGACTCCTCGCCCTGGATGTAGAGGCCGGGATAGAGCGCCACCTCCTCGGCGAGCGAGTGCCCGGACAGCAGCGAGGCGAGCATCCGGAAGTGCTGCATCCGCTCGCCGTCGGTCCGTGCCGCCTTCACGAGCTGGAAGTGCCGATCGATCTCGCGGTGCTGCGCGAGCACCTGCGCCATCCAGTCGCCGGCGGTCAGGCCCGCGACCATGCCGCCGGCGCGGGCGGCGGGTTGAGCGGCGGCCGGCGTGGCGACCGCCGCTGCGGCGCCCGCGGCCAGAAGCCCGATGTCGCGGCGGGAAACCTGCTTGTCCGTGCTCTGCATGCGTCATCTCCTGTCGCCCGCCTGGGCGCGACAACAGAAGGGTGGGCGCGGGGGTTCCGGCGGAGCGGCGAAATAGTCCAATGAAATCAGTTACGAATGCGAGTGGTTAGCGTTAGCGTCGGGCGCGCGGCGTCCGCTCGCATTGACTTTCGGCCGTCCCGGCGCTACCTCGCACCCGCTTTTCCAGCCGGAAATGCCAGTTTGAAGCGCGTCCACGGATGCACGCCGGTCAGCGAGGTTTCGCCCACCGGCGCGAAACCGTTTGGGGTGAAGTGATGTTCGAAAGCCTCTCCGACCGCCTGTCCGGCGTGTTCGACAAGCTCCGCGGCCGCGGCGCGCTGTCGGAGGCGGACGTCCGTGCCGCGATGCGCGAGGTCCGCGTGGCGCTGCTGGAGGCCGACGTCGCGCTGCCCGTGGTCAAGGAGTTCGTCGACAAGGCGACCGAACGCGCGATCGGCGCCGAGGTCATCCGGTCGGTCACGCCGGGCCAGCAGGTCGTCAAGATCGTCCACGACGCGCTGGTCGAGATGCTCGGCGGCGAGGGCGCGGCGCTCGAGATCGACGTCACGCCGCCCGCGGTCGTGATGATGGTCGGCCTCCAGGGCTCGGGCAAGACGACGACGACGGCCAAGATCGCCAAGCGCCTCTCCGACAAGGAGCGCAAGAAGGTGCTGATGGCGTCGCTGGACGTGAACCGTCCGGCCGCGCAGGAGCAGCTCCGCATCCTCGGCGAGCAGGTGAAGGTCGCGACGCTGCCGATCATCGCGGGCCAGCAGCCGGTGGACATCGCGAAGCGCGCGATGCAGTCGGCGAAGCTCCAGGGCTTCGACGTCCTGCTGCTCGACACCGCCGGTCGGCTGCACGTCGACCAGGCGCTGATGAGCGAGATGCAGGCGATCGCGGGGGCCACCACGCCCGACGAAATCCTGCTCGTCGTCGACGCGCTGACCGGTCAGGACGCGGTCAACGTCGCCAAGTCCTTCGCGGGTCAGGTCGATCTCAGCGGCGTCGTGCTCACCCGCATGGACGGCGACGCGCGCGGCGGCGCCGCGCTGTCGATGCGCGCGGTCACGCAGAAACCGATCAAGTTCGCCGCGACCGGCGAGAAGCTCGACGCGCTCGAGGCCTTCGATCCGCAGCGCGTCGCCGGGCGCATCCTCGGCATGGGCGACGTGGTCAGCCTCGTCGAGCGCGCCGCCGAGACGATCGAGGCCGAGGAGGCCGAGAAGCTTGCGGCCAAGATGGCCAAGGGCCAGTTCGACATGGACGACCTGCGCTCGCAGCTCGTCCAGATGAAGCGCATGGGCGGCCTGGGCGCGCTGATGGGCATGCTGCCCGGCATCGGCAAGATGCAGAAGCAGGCCGAAGCCGCGGGCGTCAACGACAAGACGCTCGCCCGGCTCGAGGCGATCATCCTGTCGATGACGCCCAAGGAGCGGGCCAAGCCCGAGATCATCGCCGCCAAGCGCAAGATCCGCATCGCCAACGGCGCCGGCACGACGGTCCAGGAAGTCAACAAGCTCCTGAAGATGCACCAGGAGATGGCCGGCGCCATGAAGAAGCTCAGGAAGATGGGCGGCATGGGCGGCCTCATGAAGATGATGGGCAAGATGCCCGGCGGCATGGCCGGCCTGCTCGGCGGCGGTGCCGCGCCCGGCGGGATGCCCCAGCTTCCGGGCGGGATGCCGCCCGGCTTCGAAAAGTTCATGAAACGCTAGACTTCGAACAACAGGAAGGACTCTACCAATGGCTCTTGCAATCCGTCTGTCGCGCGGCGGCGCGAAGAAGCGGCCCTATTACCGCATCGTCGTCACCGACAGCCGCTCGCCGCGCGACGGCCGCTTCATCGAGAAGATTGGCACCTACAATCCGCTGCTCGCGAAGGATTCGGGCGAACGCGTGAAGCTCGACACCGACCGCGCGCAGCATTGGCTGGGCGTCGGCGCGCAGCCGACCGACCGCGTCGCCCGTTTCCTCGACGCCGCCGGCCTGCGTAGCCGCGCGGCGAAGAGCAACCCGAAGAAGGGCGAGCCGGGCGAGAAGGCCAAGGAGCGCGCCGAGGCCCGCGCCGCGAAGCAGGCCGAGCTCGACGCGGCCGCCAACGCGCCGGCCGAGGACGAGGCGCCCGCCGCCGACGAGGCCGCCGAGGCCTAAGCCTTGGATCCCGAGTCCCGCGTCACCCTCGCCGCCGTCGCCGGCGCGCACGGCATCGGCGGCGAGGTGCGGCTCAAGGTCTTCGCCGAGAGCCTGGACTCGCTCAAGCGCCACAAGAGCTTCGACGCCGCCGGGCGGACGCTGACGCTCAGGTCGCTGAAGCCCGGCAAGCCCGACGCCGTCGCGCGCTTCGCGGAGATCGCGACGCGCGAGGCGGCGGAGGCGCTCCGCGGCACGCCGCTGACGGTGCCGCGCGAGGCGCTGCCGCCGCTCGCCGAAGGCGAATATTACCACGCCGACCTCATCGGCCGGACGGTCGTCGCGACCGACGGCCGCGAGGTCGGGACCGTCGTCGCGGTCGAGAATTTCGGCGCGGGCGACATCCTGGAGATCGCGAAGCCCGGCGGGGGCACCTTCATGGTGCCCTTCCGTCCGGACGCGGTGCCCGAGGTGGGCGAGCGCATCCTGCTCGAAGCGGCCTTCGCCGAATGACCTGGGCGGCCACCGTCCTCACCCTCTACCCCGAGATGTTCCCGGGACCGCTCGGGCACAGCCTCGCCGGCAAGGCGCTCGCGGAAGGCGCTTGGTCGCTCGACGCGATCAACGTCCGCGACTTCACGACCGACCGGCACCGCACCGTGGACGACACGCCGGCGGGCGGCGGACCCGGGATGGTGCTGCGCGTCGACGTGCTCGCCCGCGCGGTCGACGCCGTGCGCGAGCGCCGGCCGCGCGAGCCCGTCCTCGCCCTCACGCCGCGCGGCCGTCCGCTCACGCAGGGGCGCGTCCGCGAGCTCGCCGCCGGGCCCGGCGTCACGCTGCTCTGCGGCCGCTTCGAAGGCTTCGACGAGCGGCTGTTCGAAGGGCGCGAGGTAGAGCCGGTGTCGATCGGCGACTACATCCTGTCCGGCGGGGAGCCGGCGGCGCTCGTCCTGCTCGACGCTTGCGTGCGGCTGCTCCCCGGTGTAATGGGCGCGCCTTCCAGCGGCGAGCAGGAAAGCTTCGAAACCGGCCTGCTCGAATATCCGCATTACACCCGACCCGTCGAATGGGAAGGGCGCGCGATCCCCGAGGTGCTGCGGTCGGGGGATCACGCGAAGATCGATGCCTGGCGTCTGGCCCGGGCGGAGAGCGACACACGGCTACGGCGGCCGGACCTGTGGGAGCGCTACGGGAGCGCTCGAGGTCTTCCGCCCTCTGGCGCGCGGCGACAAGAAGAGGACGAATGAGATGAACCTCATCCAGCAGATCGAAGCCGAGCAGATCGCCAAGCTCGCCGGTTCCAAGAAGCTTCCCGAATTCCGCGCGGGCGACACGCTCCGCGTCGGCGTGAAGGTCGTCGAGGGCGAGCGTAGCCGCGTTCAGTTCTTCGAGGGCGTGTGCATCGCCCGCGCCAACAAGGGCATCAATTCGAATTTCACCGTCCGCAAGGTGAGCTTCGGCGAGGGCGTCGAGCGCGTCTTCCCGCTCTATTCGCCGAACGTCGACTCGATCGACGTGGTGCGCCGCGGCGTCGTGCGCCGCGCGAAGCTCTACTATCTGCGCGGCCGCTCGGGTAAGTCGGCCCGCATCGCCGAGCGCCGCGAGCGCCAGCAGGACGAGGTCAAGAACGTCGCGGCGGAGTAACCTCCGCCCGAACGTGGGGACGCGGACGGCCGTCGGGGCGACCCGGCGGCCGCTTTCGTCTGGAGGCGGCGCGGGGTGGAGCGATGGGACCGCTGATCGGCTATCCGACCGAGCTGCCGGCGGGCGAGGGGCGGGTGGTGAGCGTTTCGGACGGCGGCGGGGCCGCCGGGCCGCGCGCCGATTTCCCGGGGCAGCTCCGCGCCGCGCTGATGCGGGTCGCCGGCCGGCTGGCGGCCGAAGGCGCCGCGCCCGGCCACTTGCACGCGATGGTGTGGCGCGTCGCCGATCCCAGGCTTGTCGGGCGGCACGCCGACCGCGCCGACCTCGTGTTCCGCGACGTCTTCGGCGGCAATCTGCCGGTGCTGCGGATCGAGCCGGCCCGCGATCACCCACCGGGATGCTGGTGGCGGTGGAGGCGACGGCGATCGTCCCGCCGCCGGCCGCCGACGAGGTGGTGTACGCCGGCTTTCGCCGGTCGGAGCTCGCCCGCGAATACAGCCCGCGCGCGACGGTGCCGGACAGCCTCGACATCTTCGAGCGCTGGTGGGCGGACGGAGAGGCCGCACGGGCCCGCGCCCGCGCCTCGGGCCGCGCGAGCTTTGACGTCCGCTACGGCCCCGACCCGCGCCAGACGTTCGATCTCTATCGTCCGGCCGGCAGTCCGGCGCCGCTCCACCTGCTGATCCACGGCGGCTATTTCCAGGCGATGGACAAGGCGAACCACGCGCAGTTCGCCGAGGCGCTGGTCGGCGCCGGCCTGGCCGTCGCCGTCCTCAACTACGATCTTTGCCCCGGCACCGGCGTCGAGCGCGTCGTCGAGCAGACGCGCGAGGCGCTCCTCTTCCTCCGGCGTCGGGCGGATGCGCTCGGCATCGCGCGCGGACCGATCCAGCTCAGCGGCCACTCGGTCGGCGCGACGCTCGGCGCGCTCATGATGGCCGAGCGCTGGCCCGGCGACGTGCCGATCCCGTCGATCTCACGGGCGGTCCTCATCAGCGGCCTCTACGACCTCGAGCCGCTCGCTCACACGCCGCTCAATCGTGTCCTGAAGCTCGACGGCGATCTCGTTCGGCGCCTTTCGCCCGGGCGCCTTCGGCCGCCGGTACCGCCGGAACGGATCCTCCTGGTGGTCGGAACCGAGGAGAGCTGCGAATTCCATCGCCAGTCCAACGACTTCCGCGACGCCTGGAGCGGGGCCGGGGTGGCGGTCGACCTCCTCGAGCTGCCCGGTCATCATTTCTCGGTGCTGGCGCATCTGCGCGAACCCGCGGGGCCGCTCGTCGCGTGGCTCGCTGCGGCGAAGTTTGGCTGAGCGCAATTCGGGGCGGTTCAGGGCCGGGCGCGCGCCCGTTCGGCAGCCGCCATCGCCCGCGCGCCGATATGCCGCCGCAGCGCGTCCATGGCGGCGTCGGTCTGCGCGACGACCTCGGGCTCGGCGCTGCCGTACATCATGTCGCGCAGCGACTGCGCCATGATCGGGCGGAGCTGCGCGGCGAACTGGTCGCAGCGCTTCTCGGCCTCCGTCGCCACGCGCTCGGGGCGCCGCGCGGTGCGCGCGAGGAAGTTGACGCTGACGTCGATGCAGGTCTCCCAGCGGCCGAGCACCAGCGCGGCGCGCTGGGGTGCGGACATCGGCACCGTCGCGAAGCCGGGCGCGGCGGAGTCCGGCGGCGGGGTCGTCTGCGCCGATCCCGGTCCCCCGCCGAGGGTCAGAAGGACGGCGCCGAGTCCGTTCCATGCCAATGCCCGCACGTTGACCATCCCCCGAAAAGCTCCATGCGTCGATCGCGTTCGCGTCCCATGGTGCTACGCCCGACCGCGCGTCCACAAGTCAACCCGCATTCGCGACGCGCGGGCGATTGACCGCTCGCCCCCGGCCCGGCAAAGGACGACACATTATGTCCTCACGACCACTCACGCTGTACGAAAAAATCTGGGACGATCACGTGGTAGCGCGCCGCGACGACGGTACGTGCCTCATTTGGATCGACCGCCATCTCATCCACGAGGTGACGACGCCGCAGGCGTTCGAGGGCCTGCGCGTCGCCGGCCGTCGCCTGCGACGACCCGACCTCACGCTCGCGGTGCCCGACCACAACGTGCCGACCAACAACCGGTTCGCGCCGATCGCGGATCCGGAGTCGGCGACCCAGGTGTCGCTCCTCGAAAAGAACTGCGTCGAGTTCGGGGTCGAGCACATCGACATCAACGCCGCGGCGCAGGGCATCGTGCACGTGATCGGGCCCGAGCAGGGCTTCACCTTGCCGGGCCTCACCATCGTCTGCGGCGACAGCCACACCGCGACGCACGGTGCGTTCGGCGCGCTCGCCTTCGGCATCGGCACGTCGGAGATCGAGCATGTGTTCGCCACGCAGACGCTGCTCCTCCGGCAGTCGAAGACGATGGAGGTGCGCGTCACCGGCAGCCTCGGCTTCTCGGTGACCGCCAAGGACGTGGCACTGGCGATCATCGGCGCGCTCGGGACGGCGGGCGGAACCGGCCGCGTCATCGAGTACACTGGCGACGTGATCCGCGACCTGTCGATGGAAGGACGGATGACCGTCTGCAACATGGCGATCGAGGCGGGCGCTCGCTCGGGGCTGGTGGCGCCCGACGAGAAGACCTTCGCCTACCTTAAGGACCGGCCGCGCGCGCCCAAGGGCACCGACTGGCAGGCCGCCGTCGCCCACTGGCGCACGTTGCGCACCGACGCCGGCGCCGCCTACGACAGCAGCGTCACCATCGACGGCTCGGCGATCGCGCCGCTCGTCACCTGGGGCACCTCGCCCGAGGACGTGGTGCCCATCACCGGAACCGTGCCCGAACCCGACAGCTTCGCCGATCCGACGAAACGCGCGGCCGCCGAGAAGTCGCTCGCCTACATGGGCCTCGCGCCCGGCACGCCGCTCGCCGACATCGCGGTCGAGAACATCTTCATCGGCTCCTGCACCAACAGCCGGATCGAGGATCTGCGCGCCGCGGCGGCGGTCGCCAAGGGGCGCCGCGTGGCGCCCAACGTCCGCCAGGCGCTCGTCGTCCCGGGCTCGGGGCTCGTGAAGCGCCAGGCCGAGGCGGAGGGCCTCGATCGCATCTTCACCGAGGCCGGCTTCGACTGGCGCGAGCCCGGCTGCTCGATGTGCCTGGGGATGAACCCGGACAAGGTGCCTTCGGGCGAGCGCTGCGCCTCGACCTCGAACCGCAACTTCGTAGGGCGGCAGGGGCCGGGTGCCCGCACGCACCTGCTGTCGCCCGCGATGGCGGCGGCGGCGGCGGTCACCGGCCGCCTCACCGACGTGCGCGAGCTGATGGCGTGATCGGGCGGCGCATCCTCGTGCTCGCCGCGGCGGCGCTCGTCGCGGCCTGCGGCAGCCCCGACGCCGCGAAGATCGACGGCGCCTCGCCCGAAGCGTACCGAGAGAGCCTCGCGGCCGTTCGCGCGGACCTCACGCCGGCGCAGCGCGCCAAGTTCGAAGCGGCGCTGAAACTGCACCAGGCGAACGCGTTCGCCGCCGCGAACAGCCGCGCCGAGTTCGACGCCGTGCTTCGATCGAGGCTCGACGGCAAGACCGCCGACGACGTCGTCTTCGACGCCGCCAAGCAGGGCGGCGCCGTGGCCGGCGCGGCCGCCGACGCCGTGTTCGACATCAAGCGGCAGGTGACCGAGGGCGTCGCCGACGTCCAGGCCGCCGCCGAAGCGCTCGAGGGCCAGTAGCATGCAGCCGTTCACCACGCTCACCGGCATCGCCGTCCCGTTCGGGCAGAAGAACGTCGACACCGGCGTCATCATCCCCTCGCGCTACCTGAAGACGGTCAGCCGCGCCGGCCTCGGCAAGGGCGCCTTTTCGGCGTTGCGCGAGGATCCCGACAACATCTTCGACCGGCCGCGTCACCGCGGGGCGCCGATCCTCATCGCCGGCGACAACTTCGGCTGCGGATCGAGCCGCGAGCACGCGCCCTGGGCGCTCGCCGACATGGGCTTCCGCGCGGTGATCGCCCCGAGCTTCGCCGACATTTTCGGCGGCAACGCCTTCAAGAACGGCATGCTCCTGGTCGCGCTGCCGCAGGCGCAGGTCGACCGCCTGATGGAGGTGGCGGCGGACCACGAGATCACCGTCGACCTCGAGAACCAGGTCGTCACGACGCCCTTCCAGGACCGCTTCGCCTTCGAGATCGATCCGTTCCGCAAGCACTGCCTCCTGAACGGCCTCGACGAGATCGGGCTCACCACCCAGATGGAGTCCGACATCGCGACCTACGAGGCGCGGCTCGCGAGCGAGCGCCCCTGGGTCGGCGGCGCGGCCCGGCGCGCGGCATGACGAAGACGCTGCTGCTCTTGCCCGGTGACGGCATCGGACCCGAAGTCACCGCCGAAAGCCGCCGCGTCCTCGACCGGCTCAACGCCGACGCCGGACTGGACGTCGCGGTCGAGGAGGCGCTCTTCGGCGGCGCCGCGATCGACGCGACGGGCGAGCCGATCGAGGCGGGGACCGTCGGACGGGCGAACGCCGCCGACGCCGTTCTGATGGGGGCGGTGGGCGGACCGAAATGGGCCGGCCAGCCCTACGACAAGCGGCCCGAAGCGGGACTCCTGAAGCTTCGCAGCGCGATGGGCGTCTACGCCAATCTGCGGCCGGCGACCTGCTTCCCCGCGCTCGCCGACGCGTCGAGCCTGAAGCGCGAGCTTGTCGAAGGACTCGACATCCTCTTCGTCCGCGAGCTGACGGGCGGCGTCTACTTCGGCGAGCCGCGCGGCATCGAGGATCTCGGCGGCGGCGAGCGGCGCGGGGTGAACACCCAGGTCTACACGTCGGGCGAGATCCGCCGCGTCGCGCGCGTCGCGTTCGAGCTCGCGGCCGCGCGATCGGGCCGCGTCTGCTCCGCCGAGAAGTCGAACGTGATGGAGTCGGGCCTACTCTGGCGCGAGGAGGTGCAGGCGCTCCGCGACGCCGAGTATCCGCGCATCGAGCTCACCCACATGCTCGCCGACAACATGGCGATGCAGCTCGTGAAGGCGCCGAAGCAGTTCGACGTCATCCTCACCGACAATCTGTTCGGCGACATCCTGTCGGACGAAGCCGGCATGCTGACCGGTTCGCTCGGCATGCTCCCCTCGGCCGCGCTCGGCGAACCCGGCAAGCCCGGTCTCTACGAGCCGATCCACGGTTCGGCCCCCGATATCGCCGGGCAGGGAGCCGCGAACCCGTGCGCTTCGGTGCTCAGCCTCGCGATGGCGCTGCGGCACAGCCTGGGCCGGCCGGAGCTGGCGACGCGCGTCGAGGCGGCGGTCGCGGCGACGCTCGACGCGGGCGTGCGCACCCGCGACCTCGGCGGGACCGCGACGACGCGCGCGATGGGCGACGCGATCCTGGCGAGGCTTTGACCGCCTTCCGGTCCGAACCCCCGTCCGTTACGCTGCCCGCATGACCGACGCCCGTCCGCCGCTGCGCCGTCTCGCCGAACGCGCGGTCGGCGCGTTCCTGACAGGGCTGCTGTTCCTGCTGCCCTTCATCATCACGGTCGTGGTTCTCGACTGGCTGGCCGGCTATGTCACCGCCGCCGTCGGTCCCGAAAGCTTCCTCGGCCGCGCCGTCGCCAGCGGCGGCTCGGTGATCATCGGCGGCCGCGCCGAGGCCGCGGCCTTCTGGGTCGGGATGGCGCTCGTCCTCGTCGCGATCGCCGCGCTCGGTCTCCTCGTCCAGACGCGCTTCCGCCGGGCGCTCGAGAGCGGTTTCGACCGGCTCATCGACCGCGTTCCGCTCCTGCGGTCGGTCTATCGCCCGATCGCGCAGATGGTGCGGCTGATGGGGCCGGGCCGAGACGCCGGCGACCTCAAGGGCATGAGCGTGGTCGCTGTGCGCTTCGGCGACGGCGCCGACTTCCTGTGCCTGCTGGTGTCGCCGCAGGTCTTCGCGGTCGCCGGACAGGAGCGGCAGCTCGTCCTCATCCCGACCGCGCCCGTGCCGATGGGGGGCGCGATGCTGTTCGTGCCGCCCGCCTCGGTCCGGCCGGTGCCCGACCTCGGCATCGAGGATTTCATGAAGTTCTACGTGTCGATGGGCACCGCGCTGCCGCCGGCGCTCGCCGCCCGCTGAGGCATCGCAACAATCGAACAACCCTTGGCGCGGGCGCGATAGAATCTTTATGTTGCGCTGCAGCGCGCGGCATCCGATATGCGCGACGCCAACGATTGGAGATTGTGGACATGGCCTACCGCGTGGTCGTGGTCGGCGCGACCGGGAACGTCGGTCGCGAGATGCTCAACATCCTCGCCGAGCGCGAATTCCCGCTCGCCGACATCGCCGCCGTGGCGTCGCCGCGCTCGACGGGCGACGAGATCGAGTTCGGCGAGACCGGGCGCATGCTGCGGGTCAAGAACATCGAGCATTTCGACTTCGCGGGCTGGGACATGGCGCTGTTCGCCGCCGGCTCGGGCCCGGCCAAGACCTACGCGCCCAAGGCGGCCGCCGCCGGCTGCGCCGTCATCGACAACTCGTCGCTCTATCGCTACGAGCCCGACGTGCCGCTGATCGTGCCGGAGGTGAACCCGCACGCCATCGACGGCTACACCAAGCGCAACATCATCGCGAACCCCAACTGCTCGACCGCCCAGATGGTGGTGGCGCTGAAGCCGCTCCACGACGCGGCCGGCATCAAGCGCGTCGTCGTTTCGACCTACCAGTCGGTTTCGGGCGCCGGCAAGGAAGGCATGGACGAGCTGTTCGAGCAGACGCGCGCGGTGTTCGTCGGCGATCCCAAGGAGAACAAGAAGTTCACCAAGCAGATCGCGTTCAACGTCATCCCGCACATCGACGTCTTCCTCGGCCCCGACAGCGGCTACGATGGCTACACCAAGGAAGAGTGGAAGATGGCGGCCGAGACGGTGAAGATCCTCGACCCCGACATCAAGGTCAGCGCGACCTGCGTGCGCGTGCCGGTCTTCGTCGGCCACTCCGAGGCGATCAACATCGAGTTCGAACGCCCGCTTTCGGTCAGGGAAGCGCAGGCGATCCTGCGCGAGGCGCCGGGGGTCATGCTCGTCGACAAGCGCGAGGACGAGGGCTACGTCACGCCGATCGAGTGCGTCGGCGAATACGCCACCTACGTCAGCCGCGTGCGCAAGGACCCGACCGTCGAGAACGGCCTCGCCCTGTGGTGCGTGAGCGACAACCTCCGCAAGGGCGCCGCGCTCAACGCCGTCCAGATCGCCGAGCTGCTCGGTCGGCGCCACCTCAAGAAGGCCGCCTGAGCGATGGAAATGGCGGGCGGCTGCATGTGCGGCCGCGTCCGCTACGTCGCGGCGATCGAGAACGGCGACGCCTATCTCTGCCACTGCCGGATGTGCCAGCGGGCGAGCGGCAACGTCTCGCTCGCCATGAAGAACGTGCGGAAGGCGGACGTGCGCTGGACGGGCGAGCCCGACCGCTATGCTTCGTCGCCGATCGCGCGGCGGGGTTTCTGCTCGGGCTGCGGCACGTCGCTCACCTTCGAGTATCTCGACGGCGACAGGATGGACCTCATCGTCGGCACGTTCGACGATCCGTCGGGCTTCCGGCCGACGAGCCATTTCGGCGCGGAGAGCATGCACCGCGCCTGGTTGAACACCGAAGGGTTGCCGGAAGGTCGCTCCGACGAGTACCAGCCCCTCGTCGATCGCTGGATGAAGACCGTTGGCAAACTCCCCGACTGATCACCGCTTCGCCTCGTTCGACGGCCGGGAGATCGCCTGGTTCGAGCTGGGCGAGGGCCGTCCCGTCCTGCTGCTGCACGGCCTGTTCAGCCACGCCGAGATGAACTGGCTGCGCTGGGGCACCGCGCAGACGGTGGCCGCGGCCGGCTTCCGCGTGATCATGCCCGAATTCCGGGCGCACGGATCGAGCGCCGCGCCGCACGATCCATCTGCCTATCCGCCCGACGTGCTGGCGAAGGACATGGAAGCGCTCGTGGCGCACCTCGGCCTCGCCGACTTCGACCTCGGCGGCTATTCGCTCGGCGCGCGCACGACCGTGCGGCTCCTCGTGCGCGGCATGCGGCCGCGCCGGGCGGTGCTCGCCGGCATGGGGCTGCAGGGCATCGTGGGTTCGAACCTGCGTACCGACTTCTTCCTGCGCGCCATCGCCGGCCGCGAGACGGCCGAACGCGGCACGCCCGAATGGATGGCGGCGCAGTTCATGAAGACGACGGGCACCGATCCGGACGCGGTGGCGCACGTCCTGCGCGCGCAGGCTCGGACCGAAGCGGCGCAGCTCGCCGCGATCGCGACGCCGACGCTCGTCGTCTGCGGCGCCGACGATCGCGACAACGGCTCGGCGCCCGAACTCGCCGCGACGCTGCCGGACGCGCGCTACGCCGAGATCCCCGGCAACCACATGAGCTCGGTCACCCGGCCGGAGCTCGGCACCGCCATCCGCGACTTCCTCTCGGCTTGACGCTCCGGGCCCGATCGCGTTCTTGGCGCCGTCCAAGAACAAGAAGATTGGGGAGACGAGCATGAAGATCCGGGTTTCGACCTTGGCCGCGGCCATCGCGCTGTCGGGCTGCGCCGCCCGCACCGAAACGAGCGCGCAGGCACCGGCCGCCGCGCCCGCGGCGCGGGCCGCACCGACGGTCGCCGAAGCCGAGGCCTTCGTGGCGCGCGCCGAGAAGGAAGGCTTCGATTTCTCCGAATACGGCAACCGCGTCGCCTGGGTGAACTCGACCTACATCACCCACGACACCGACTGGCTCGCCGCGAAGGTCGGTGCCGAGGGCACGGAGCTGGCGGTGAGGTTCGCCAAGGGGGCCGCGCGCTTCGACGACGTGCCGGGCCTCTCCTACGACGCGCGCCGCAAGCTCGACATCCTGAAGCAGGGCATCGTGCTGCCCGCGCCCGGCACGCCCGGCGCCGCGCAGGAGTTGTCGACGATCGCCACCCGGCTCCAGTCGACCTACGGCAAGGGTAAGGGGACACTCGACGGCAAGGAGCTGTCGGGCAACGATCTCGAGGCCCTCATGGGCACGGTGCGCGACCCCGAGGACCTCAAGGAGATGTGGGTCACCTGGCACGCGGTCGGCAAGCCGATGCGCCAGGACTATGTGCGGATGGTGGAGATCGCGAACCAAGGCGCCAAAGAGCTCGGCTTCACCGACCTCGGCGCGATGTGGCGGTCGGGCTACGACATGCCGCCGGACGAGTTCGCGGCGCTCACCGACAAGCTCTGGAACGAGGTGAAGCCGCTCTACGACGAGCTCCACTGCTTCACGCGCGCGAAGCTCAACGCGAAGTACGGCGACGCCGTGCAGCCCAAGACCGGCCCGATCCGCGCCGACCTCCTCGGCAACATGTGGGCGCAGGAGTGGGGCAACATCTACGACGTCGTCGCGCCCAAGGGGGCCGGCGACGTGGGCTACGACCTCACCGGCCTGCTCAAGGCCAAGAAGTACGACGCGCTCAAGATGGTGAAGACCGGCGAAGGCTTCTTCTCCTCGCTCGGCTTCGAGCCGCTGCCCCAGACCTTCTGGGACCGATCGATGATCACCAAGCCGGCCGATCGCGAGGTGGTGTGCCACGCCTCGGCGTGGGACCTCGACAACAAGGACGACCTGCGCATCAAGATGTGCACCAAGGTGAACGGCAGCGACTTCGTCACCGTCCACCACGAGCTCGGCCACAACTACTACCAGCGGGCCTACAACCAGCAGCCGTTCCTCTACATGAACAGCGCCAACGACGGCTTCCACGAGGCCATCGGCGACATGATCGCGCTGTCGGTGACGCCGGAGTATCTCGTGCAGATCGGCCTTCTCGACAAGTCGAAGGTGCCGAACGCGTCCAAGGACATCGGCCTGCTGCTCGCCCAGGCGATGGACAAGGTGGCGTTCCTGCCGTTCGGGCTGCTCGTCGACCGCTGGCGCTGGGGCGTGTTCAACGGCCAGATCCAGCCCGACGGCTACAACAAGGCGTGGAACGACCTGCGCCTGCAGTACCAGGGCATCGTCCCGCCGGTCGAGCGCTCCGAAGCCGACTTCGATCCGGGCGCCAAGTACCACATCCCCGGCAACACGCCCTACACCCGCTACTTCCTGGCCCGCCTGCTGCAGTTCCAGTTCTACAAGGCGGCCTGCGATCAGGCGGGGTGGCAGGGGCCGCTCCACCGCTGCAGCTTCTACGGCAACAAGGAGGTCGGGCAGAAGCTCGACGCCATGCTGTCGATGGGCGCGTCCAAGCCCTGGCCCGACGCGCTCGAGGCCTTCACCGGCAGCCGCGAGATGAACGGCACCGCGATGATCGCCTACTTCCAGCCGCTGATGACCTGGTTGAAGGCGCAGAACAAAGGTCAGCAGTGCGGGTGGTAGCCGCGCGATGAAAAAGGGCGGGCCGCTTGGCCCGCCCTTCATCCGACTATCGTGATCGGGCTCAGCAGACGATCGGGCCGAGCTTGTCGATCATGTGGTCGGCGCTCGAGACCTTGAAGGCGCCGGGCTCTTCGACGTTGAGCTGCTCGACGCGGCCGTCGCGCACGAGCATCGAGAAGCGCTGGCTGCGCCTGCCCATGCCGAACTTGGTGGCGTCCATCGAGAGCCCGAGCGCCTCGGCGAAGTCGCCGTTGCCGTCGGCGAGCATCGTCACCTTGCCGTCCGTGCCGGCCTGCTTGCCCCAGGCGCCCATGACGAAGGCGTCGTTCACCGAGATGCAGACGATCTCGTCGATGCCGCGCGCGCGCAGGTCGTCGGCGTGCTCGACGTAGCCGGGCAGGTGTTTGGCCGAGCAGGTCGGCGTGAACGCGCCGGGCACCGCGAACAGCGCGACCGTCCGGCCGGCGAACAGCTCGTCGGTCGTGACCGGCTGCGCGCCGTTCTCGGTCATCTTGATGAGGGTCGCTGGGGGAACCCGGTCGCCGACGTTGATGGCCATGTGACTCTCCTTCGCGGTGATTGTTGCGACGGCATAGCGCCACTCGGGCCTAGCCGTCCAGCGCCGCAGCCTTCATATTCGGATGCATGAGTGATCCGCGTTTCCTCGTCGGCCAGCTTCTGCTCGCCATGCCCGGCATGGGTGACCCGCGCTTCGACCACGCGGCGATCGCCATGTGCGTCCACGACGAGAACGGAGCGCTCGGGATCGTCGTCAACCACGTCTACGAGGGCCTGACCGTGCGCAAGGTGCTCGAGCAACTCGAGGTCGACCCCGGCGCCGTGCCCGAGGACGCGCCCGTCTACGCGGGCGGACCGGTGGAGCCCGGGCGCGGGTTCGTGCTCCACTCGCTCGATTACAACGGCGCCGCGACGCTCCAGGTCGCGGACGCCTGGGGGCTCACCGCGACCGTCGACGTCCTGAAGGACATCGCGGCGGGCCGCGGACCGGCGAAGTGGCTTCTCGCGCTCGGCTACAGCGGCTGGGGCGAGGGGCAGCTCGACGCCGAGCTGACCCAGCACGGGTGGCTCAACGCACCGGCCACCGCCGAGCTCGTGTTCGACACGCCTTTCGAAGAGCGGTGGCCGCGCGCCTTCGCCGCGCTCGGCGTCGACGTGGGCCAGCTCTCCGCGGTGGCCGGACGCGCCTGATTAACCCTTCGCGCTAGGGTTTCGTTAAACTTCTCGGCCCATGGTGCGCCCGAGCGATCGCCGCTCGGAGCCGAAGCCATGAAGCGCAGCATCAACTGGATCGCCGCCGCCAGCGCCGTCGCGCTCGCCGTCGCGACGGCCGCCACGCCCGCGCAAGCCCGTCCGTCGGTGGTCGCCGTCCGTTAATCCCGGTCGAGCACGCGGAACAGCCGCCTCACGAAGGCGTCGCGCTCGGCCGCGAGCGCGGCCTCCGTGGCCGGGTCGAGCGGCGGCGGGCCGGCCTCCGGCCGGAGGCTTTCCACATGGGCTTCGAGCTGTGCCAGCTTGGCGCGCGTGACCCAGGTCTCGCGCGCGAGCTCCAGAACCATCGAGACCAGCGCGTCGACGGCCGGGTCGTCGAAGAAGGTCGGGCGCTCGCCCTTCGCGGCGTGCGGAAGCGGCTCGCTCACGCCCAGGCGCCGTAGGCGAACCAGCGGACGCCGTCCGCGAGCCGGCCGACGTGGTCGTCGGCGATCTCGGGGCCGGACGCCGCGCGCACCGCCGCCTCGCCGTACCATCCGATCGACGGCACCACCGTCTGAAAGTAGCCGTCGGGCGCGAAGCCGGCCGCGGCGCACAGCTCCGCCGGATCCTGGTCCCGGTACGTCTTGTACCAGGGCTCGGCGTTGTAGAAGCTGTCCCAATCCAGGTAGAAGCCGTCGTACGCGGACATCGCCTTGTTGGGCGGCAGCTCGTAATGGAGCATCAGTCCGCCCGGGCGCAGCAGGCGCTTCGCCTCGGCGAACACCGCGCGCACGTCCTTGATCGGCAACTCGTGCAGGAACATCGAGGAGAAGACGAGGTCGAAGCTCGCGTCGGGGAAGCCCGTAGCCCGGGCGTCGCGCTGCTTGAAGTGCGCCGTGACCCCGAGCGACTGCGCCCGCGCGTGGGCGTAGCTCAAGGCGGGCGCGGCGACGTCGATGCCGATCACCTCGGCCTGCGGATAGGTACGGGCCCAGGGCAGCGTCTGATGGCCGACGGTGCAGCCGAGGTCGAGGATGCGCGCCGGTCGGAAGTCCGGATGGCGCGTGGCGAGCCACAGCGCGATCGACGAGCCGATGTCGTCGAGGTTCGCGCCCATGAGGCCGAACGAGAAGACCGACAGACCGTTCTCGTAGAGCGAGCCCGCCGCGAGGTCGCTGCCGCCGTGGTACCCACCCGGCATCAGGTGGACGTCGATCGCGGTCACGTTGCGCGGCAGATCGAGCCTGGGGTCGAGCTCGAGCGTCCCTTCGGCCCGGCCGCGATCGCCGCCGAGTGCCTCGGCGCGCGCGTTGAGGCTCGCGCGATCGCGCTCGACGGCGCCGCGCACCGAGTCCCACACCATCTCCTGCGCGTTGACGCGCAGCGCCGAGTAGAAGCGAAAATAGATATCGGGTTTCATCGCCTTGTGGACGGCCTGACCGTCCTTCGGCGGCTCGGGCAGGCGCGGCGCGATCCGCGTCTCGAAGCGGCGCTTCATGTTCGCGGCCATGTCGTTCAAAACATAGCCGCGCAGGCTGCTGACGAAGTCCTGCGCCGCGCGCTCCTCCGGCGTGACGCCGAGCGCGAGGTCGTGGGTGACGAAACGGGTCATGGCCGGCGCCTCCTCTGCGCGGACTATGGCTTCCCGCGGCCCGCCGCTCAAGCGTCGCGCCACCACTTGCGCATATAAAGATATCTTTATGCTTGCCTGGAATTGGCGCTGCGCCTATGTGCCCGCCCATCATCCAACCATCCGACAGGAGCGGCCCGTGGCGACCCAGCCCGTGATCAACGATTACTACGTGAAGGACATCGGCCTGGCCGAATGGGGTCGCAAGGAGATCGCGATCGCCGAGACCGAGATGCCGGGCCTCATGGCGCTCCGGACCGAGTACGGCCCGTCGCAGCCGCTCAAGGGCGCGCGCATCGCCGGTTCGCTCCACATGACGATCCAGACCGCGGTCCTGATCGAGACGCTCGTCGAGCTCGGCGCCGAGGTCCGCTGGGCGTCGTGCAACATCTTCTCGACCCAGGACCACGCGGCCGCCGCCATCGCGGCGCGCGGCATTCCGGTCTTCGCCTACAAGGGCGAGAGCCTCGCCGAATATTGGGAGTACGCCGACGCGATCTTCCAGTGGCCGAACGGCGAGACCGCGAACATGATCCTCGACGACGGCGGCGACGCGACGATGTACGTGCTGCTCGGCGCCGCGCTCGAGGCCGGCAAGGAGCTCAAGGAACCGGAGAACGAAGAGGAGGTCGAGTTCTTCAAGGTGTTGCGCCGCCGCGTCGCGCAGTCGCCGGGCTTCCTCACTAAGACGATGAAGGCGATCAAGGGCGTTTCCGAAGAGACGACCACCGGCGTCCATCGCCTGTACGAGATCGCGAAGCGCGGCGACCTGCCGTTCCCGGCGATCAACGTCAACGACTCGGTCACCAAGTCGAAGTTCGACAACCTTTACGGCTGCAAGGAGTCGCTCGTCGACGGCTTGAAGCGCGCGACCGACGTCATGATGGCGGGCAAGGTCGCGGTGGTCGCCGGCTTCGGCGACGTCGGCAAGGGCTCGGCCGCTTCGATGCGCAGCCAGGGCGCCCGCGTGCTCGTCACCGAGATCGACCCGATCTGCGCGCTGCAGGCGGCGATGGAGGGCTACCAGGTCGTCACGATGGAGGAGGCGGCGCCGATCGCCGACATCTTCGTCACCGCGACCGGCAACGCCGACGTCATCACGCTCGACCACATGCGCGCGATGAAGGACCGGGCGATCGTCTGCAACATCGGCCACTTCGACAGCGAGATCCAGATCTCGGCGCTCGCCAACTACAAGTGGGAAGAGGTGAAGCCGCAGGTCGACGAGGTCGTGTTCCCCGACGGCAAGCGCCTCATCGTGCTCGCCAAGGGACGCCTGGTGAACCTCGCCTGCGCCACCGGCCACCCGAGCTTCGTGATGTCGGCGAGCTTCACCAACCAGGTGCTCGCCCAGATCGAGCTGTGGACCAACAACGAGACGTACGAGAACAAGGTCTACGTGCTTCCGAAGCACCTCGAAGAGAAGGTCGCGGCGCTCCACCTCGAGAAGCTCGGCGTGCACCTGACGAAGCTCACCGACAAGCAGGCGAGCTACATCGGCGTCAGCGCGCAGGGGCCGTTCAAGCCCGAGCACTACCGCTACTGATCGACCGTCCGGCACGCCGGACTGTTGTATCCGAGACACAGGGGCCGCTCGTTGCACAGGCGTGTGCAACGGGCGGCCCCTTTGCGTTTTTGGGTTTCAGCGCTTCGCGGGGCCTGTCGCCTGTCACCCCGCCGCGCCGTCTTCCTCAACTCACCAGGTTCGCTTCACGTGCGGGCCCTCGTCTCGACATCGCCATTCTGTAGGGTTGTGTATGCGTCAGTCGTTCATTCGCTCCTGCTTCCTCGCCGGCGCCGCCGGCGGGGCGCTTGCCCTCTCGCTGGCCGGTCCGGCCGCCGCGCAGACCGCCGATCAACCCGCCGCCGACCAGAGCGTCGGCGCGACCCCCGGCAGCGCGCCGGAAGAGGCGGTGGAGGCCGCGCCGGCAGAAGAGATCGTCGTTACCGGAACGCGCATCGCGCGTCCGGAACTCACCTCCTCGACGCCGGTCGCCGTCCTCGGAGACGAGCAGATCGCGCTCGAAGGGGCGACCAACGTCCAGGACGTGCTGCAGGAGCTGCCGCAGGTCGGCATCGGCTTCAGCCGCACCAACACGAACTTCAGCACGACCGGCAACGGCGTGGCGAGCGTCAACCTCCGCAACCTGGGTTCGAGCCGGACCCTGGTGCTCGTCAACGGTCGCCGTTTCGTGGCGGGTCTGGCCGGCACGTCGGTCGTCGATCTCAACAACATCCCGACCGACCTCATCGACCGGGTCGAGGTGGTGACCGGCGGCGCCTCGGCGGTCTACGGGTCGGAGGCGATTTCCGGCGTCGTCAACTTCATCCTTAAGAACGAGTTCGAGGGCTTCCAGGCGCGGGGCCAAGCCGGTCTCACCGAGGATGGCGACAATCCGCGCTACTCGGCGAGCCTGACCGGCGGCCTGAGCTTCGGCGGTGACCGCGGCAACATCGTCGGCTACCTTGGCTGGGAGCAGGACAAGGGGCTGCGCTCGCGCAACCGCGCCATCTCGGCCGAGGACTGCTTCCTGCTGACCTGCGGACCCGAGGCCTACAGCACGTTCGCGCCGCAGGGTCGCTTCGAGCTCCTCGATGCCGCGGGCCTGCCGGTCGAGGTGATCCCGACGGCGGCGGGCGCGCCGACCAGCCTGTTCTCCTTCGACCCCGGCAGCAACGCCTTCACGCCGGGCTTCCCCACGGGCTTCGGCTTCAACCGCAACGCCGAGCGGCTGATCTCGGTGCCGGTGGAGCGCTATCTCGGCATGGTCATCGGCAACTACGAGATCACCGACAACCTCGAGGCGTTCGTCGAAGGGACCTACGCCAAGACCAAGTCGGCCTCGAACATCGAGCCCTTCGCGCTCGAGGCGGCGGACGTCTACACCGACCCGGCGACGCAGGGCGCGGGCATCCCGATCACCAACCCGTTCATCCCGGCGAATATCCAGGCGCTGATCGCCGCCAACCCGAACATCACGACGCTCGACTTCCGCCGCCGCCAGAACGAGGTGTTCAGCCGCTCGAACCGGAACGACCGCGACACGTGGCGCGTCGCCACCGGTTTGCGCGGCGAGGTGTCCGAATGGCGCTACGAGCTCGCCTACGTCTTCGGCCGGCTCGAGGACAACACGCGGACCGAGGACCTCGACATCGGCCGCTACCGCCTGGCGCTCGACGCCGTCCGGCTGCCCAACGGCCAGATCGTCTGCCGCAACGAGGCGGCGCGCGCCGCCGGCTGCGCCCCCATCAACCTGTTCGGCGCCGGCACCGCCTCCCCACAGGCGTCGGCCTACGTCCAGGCGCAGATCCCGCGCGAGAACAACGTCACCAACACGCAGCACGTCGTCACCGCCAACGTGTCGGGCGACCTGTTCGAGCTTCCCGCCGGGGCGCTCGGCGTCGCGGTGGGCGGCGAATACCGCAAGGAGAAGTCGGTCGACGACTGGGATCCGCTGACCAACGCCGGCCTCAACGCCGGGAACCAGACGCCCGACACGCGCGGGAGCTTCGACGTCTGGGAAGGCTACGCGGAGGTCAACGTGCCGATCCTCGCGGATCGGCCGTTCTTCGATTACCTCGGCCTCACCGGCGCGGCCCGCTACTCGCGCTATTCGACCGTGGGCGACGTCTTCTCGTGGAACGCCGGCGCCGAATGGTCGCCGGTAAACGGCGTGCGCTTCCGCGGCGTCTACGCCGAAGCCAACCGCGCGCCGAACGTCGGGGAACTGTTCACCGGCCCGTCGGAGACGTTCCCGACCGTCACCGACCCCTGCGAGGGCGTCACGGCGACCAGCACCGGACAATTCGCCGCCGCCTGCCGGACGATCCCGGGCGTCGCTCGCGCCATCGCGCAGAACGGCGTGTTCGAATACACCCAGGCCGACATCCAGGGCATCAACGGCTTCGACAGCGGCAACCCCGACCTGGACGAAGAAACGGCGAAGACCTTGACGCTCGGCGCCGTGGTGACCCCGAGCCTGCTTCCGGGTTTCTCGGCCACCGTCGACTATTTCGACATCACGGTCGACAACGCGATCGGCAGCGTCCCGCGCGAGGCGTCGATCCAGGGCTGCCTGGGATCGGGGATCGCCGAGTTCTGCAACAACGTCATCCGCAACGCGAACACCGGCCTGATCGAGACGGTGAACGCGCCGCTGCAGAACGTGGCGAGCTACGAGACGAGCGGCGTCGACGTGAACCTGCGGTACGGCCGCGCGCTCGGGCTGATGACCGACGACCGGCTCGACGTCAATCTGCTGTACACCTACCTCATCAAGCTCAACCAGACCCCCTTCCCGGGCGAGGCGGAGCTGGAAGAGCGCGGACAGCTCGGCGGCGGCGAGCGGCTGGGCGCCGGGTTCCGGCACAAGGGTTCGGCCCGGCTCGGCTACACTGTGGGCGGCTTCACCGCCAGCTGGCAGGCGAACTACCTCGGCAGGATCCGCGCCGAACGCGACTTCGACGCCGCGGCGTTCGGCGACACGACCGATCCGGACGAGATCGCGCAGCTCAACGACATCAACGAAGTGGGCGACCGCTTCTACCACGACGTGCAGCTCCGCTACGCCGTGGGCGAAGACCGGAAGTTCGAGTTCTACGGCGGCGTGAACAACGTCTTCGACAAGAAGCCGCCGTTCATCCCGGCGCCCTTCACGTCGAGCGTCACCGGCACCGAAACCGCGGCCGACGTCTACGATCCGTTCGGCCGCAGCTTCTACATCGGCGCGCAGATGCGCTTCTAGCGAGGCCGCGCTGCCGTCCGGGCCGGCGCTCGTCGCGGTGCGACGCGGCCCCGCTTGCTGTGGGCGCCATCCCCTCGCTATGCTGCGCGCCGTGGGCGTGAGGGGTGTTCTGGGGACCGCGATTGGCGGGGGTCTGCTTTGGCCGGCGCCGGCGTTGGCGCTGTCGCTCGACGCCCGGAACGCCGGCGTGTCGGCGACAGTCGTCATCGCCGCCGCATGGCTCGCCTTCGCGGTCTGGGCGGTCATCCGCGGTGCCCGCGCCCGGGTCCAGGCGCAGATCGCCCAGGCCTGGGGGCTCCGGCTGCGCGGCCTGCTGGCGACCGCGCCCGGGGCCTATCTCGTGGTCGGCGCCGACGGCGTCGCCTTCTGCTCGGACACGCTGCGCGGCTGGCTCGACATCGACCGGAAGGTCGCGAGCCTCGACGACCTCGCGCCGGACGGCGGGGAGAGCGGTCTCGTCGCTGACGACTACGACGCGTTCCGCGCCGACATCGCGGCGCTCGCGGCGTCGGGCAATCCCTTCACGCGGACGGTGCGCGCCGTCGGCTCGCCGCGCGTGCTGCTCGCGACCGGTCGTCCCGCGCCCGCCGAGGTCGCCGGCGATCACGGCATCGTCGTCTGGTTCCGCGACACCACCGAGGCGCAGGTCGCGGTCGAAGCGCTCGAGGGCGAGCGGCAGCGCCTGTCGGACGAGCTCGCCGTGGCGACCGCGCTCATCCGGGCCGCACCCTACCCGATCTGGCATCGCGACGCGGGATTGAAGCTCCGTCGCGTCAACGCCGCCTACGTCGAGGCGGTGCAGGCGGCGAGCGTCGAGCAGGTCGTCGAGCGCGGCACCGAGCTCGTCCAGAGCGCGGGTCCGTCGGCGAGCGCGGGCGCCCGCCGCGCGCTCGACCTCGGCGAAGCCCAGCTCCGCGAGCAGGTCGTCATCATCGGCGAGGAGCGGCGCATGCTCCGCATCGTCGACGCGCCGCTCGGCGCGGACGGCGTCGGCGGCTACGCGATCGACGTCACCGACCGCGAGACGGCGCGCGACGAGCGCGACCGCCTCGAGCGCGCGCAACGCGAAACGCTCGACCGCCTGTCGGCGGGCGTCGCGCGCTTCGCCGCCGACCGCACGCTTGTCTTCCACAACAAGGCTTTCGGCGACCTGTTCAGGCTCGATAACGCCTGGCTCGACGATCGGCCGGAGTTCGACCGCGTGCTCGAACGCATGCGTGAGACGCGCCGGCTGCCCGAGCAGCGCGACTTCCCGTCCTGGCGGCGGGCGCGCCGGGCCTGGTTCACCGACGCGGTCCGACCGGTCGAGGAGACCTGGCCGCTCCCGGACTCGAGCGTCATCCGCGTGATCGCCCAGCCCCATCCCGACGGCGGCCTGCTGATGGTCTTCGAGGACCGCACCGAGCAGCTCAAGCTCGCCTCGTCGCGCGACACGCTGGTGCGCGTGCAGCAGGCGACGCTCGACAACCTCCACGAGGCGGTCGCGGTGTTCGGCGCGGACGGCCGCCTCCAGCTGTCGAACGAGCGGTTCGCCGAGCTGTGGGCGCTCGAGCCCGGCCACCTCGCCGGCAAGCCGCACATCGACGAGCTGCTGGCGAGCACGGCGGGCATGCTGACCGACCCGGGGCGGAGCGGCCAGGTCCGCGAGATCATCCGCATCACCACCGCCTCCGATCGGCGCGAAGCGCGGTCGGGCCGCATCGCGCTCCGCGACGGGCGCATCCTCGAGTTCGCGGCAGTGCCGCTGCCGGACGGCAACGCGCTGTTCACCTACGTCGACGTGACCGACAGCCACCGCATCGAGACGGCGTTGCGCGACCGCAACGAGGCGCTGGAGGCCGCCGATCGGCTCAAGTCGGCGTTCGTCGCCAACATCTCCTACGAGCTGCGCACGCCGCTCACCGCGATCAGCGGCTTCGGCGAAATGCTCGCCGCCGGCTACGCGGGCGAGCTCAACGAGCGTCAGGCGGAATATGTCGGCTCGATCGTAACCTCGTCCGACCGCCTCCAGCTCCTCATCGACGACATCCTCGATCTCGCCGTCACCGAGGCGGGCCAGCTCGCGCTCGACATGCGCACCGTCGAGGTCGAGCCGTTGGCGCGTTCGGTCGCCTCGATGGCCGCGGAGGCGGCGCAGTCGCGCGGTCTCAGCCTCGACGTGAAGGTCGACGACGGGATCGGCGCCGTCCACGGCGACGAGCGCCGACTCAAGCAGGCGCTGTACAACCTGATCGGCAACGCCATCCGCTTCACCCCGCACGGCGGGCGCGTCGAGCTCAGCGCGACGGGGAGCGCTCGCGGCGTCGTCCTCCGCGTGGTCGACAGCGGCGTCGGCATCCCCGAAGGCGAGCAGGAGATCGTCTTCGATCGATTCCGCAAGGGATCGAACGCGGGAAGCCAGGGCGTCGGGCTGGGCCTGTCGCTCGTCCGCCAGTTCGTCGAGCTGCACGGCGGCAGCGTCGACCTCGCCTCGAAGCTCGGCGAAGGCACCACGGTCACCGTCCGCCTGCCGCGGCGGCAACCCGCTGCCCTTTCCGCTGTGGCGGAATGAACCGTCCTGACCCGGTAGGAACGGACCCCGATCGTGACGCGGCTCTTCACCTCTCCCGAGGCGCTCGAAGCGTTCGGCGCGACGCTCGCCGCCGTCGCCGAGACGGGCGACGTGATCGCGCTTTTCGGCGAGCTCGGCGCGGGCAAGACGACGCTCGCGCGCGGCCTCCTGCGTGGCCTCGGGCTCGAGGGCGAAGCGCCGAGCCCGACCTTCACCATCGTCCAGACCTACGAGCCGCCCGAGACGCGCCTGCCGGTCTGGCATTGCGACCTCTACCGGCTGGAGGACGCAGACGAGGCGATCGAGCTCGGCCTCGATGAGGCCTTCGGGATGGCGCTCGTGATCGTCGAATGGCCCGAGCGACTGGGGGACGATCTCCCCGCTCATGCGCTTCGCCTGCGGCTCGATGGCGCGGGGGAGCCCGAACGCCGCTTGACAGCGCTGGTGCCGCCGGCTTGGGAAGCGCGATGGCCGCTGTGATGGTTCCGCCCGAGTCCGCCCCCGCCTTCCTCGCCGCGAACGGCTGGGCGGGGGCCGCGATCGTCCCGCTCGCCGGTGACGCGTCGTTCCGCCGCTACTTCCGCGTCGTCGACGGCGCGCGCACCGCGGTTCTCATGGACGCGCCGCCCGACAAGGAGGACAGCCGGCCGTTCCTCGCCATCGCCGACCATCTGGTCGCGCTCGGCTTCTCGGCGCCTCGGGCGCTCGCCGTCGACCTCGACCGCGGCCTCATCCTGCTCGAGGATTTCGGCGATCAGCTCGTCAATCCGCTGATGGCGCGCCGGCCCGAGCTCGAACGCCCGATCTACGAGGCGGCGATCGACGTCCAGGCTGCGCTCCACGACCATCGTCCGCCGACGGTGCCGGCCTACGGCCGGTCGGAGCTGCTTCGGGAGGTGAACCTGTTCACCGAATGGTACCTGCCGGCGCTGGGCACGCCGGTCGACCAGGCCGGCTGGGAGGCGGCTTGGGACGCGGCGTGGGGCGGCGTGCTGGCCGAGACCGCGGCGTCGCCGGTGCTCGTGCTGCGCGATTATCACGCCGACAACCTCATGCTGCTCCCCGAACGCGAAGGGCTGCGACGGCTCGGTCTCCTCGATTTCCAGGACGCGCTCGCCGGCCATCCGGCCTACGACCTCGTCTCGCTGCTGCAGGATGCGCGGCGCGACGTTCCCGCCGAGCTCGAGGCGGCGATGCTCGATCGCTACGCGACGGCGCGCGGGGTCGTCGACCGCGCCGGCTTCCGCGCCGCCTACGAGGTGCTCGGCGCGCAGCGCAACACGAAGATCCTCGGCATCTTCACGCGCCTGCGCAAGCGCGACGGCAAGCAGGGCTACGTCGAGCGTCACCCGCGGATCTGGGGCTACCTCGAGCGCAACCTGCGCCACCCGTCGCTTGAGCCGGTGCGCGCCTGGTTCGATGCGAACGTGCCCGACGCGCTGCGCGCCGCTTCCTGGCAGCGGCTCGCGGCATGACGCGCTTCCGCGCGCCCCTCGCGCTCCGGCCCGACCCGGCCGTCGACGTGCCCGACACCGCGATGGTGATGGCGGCCGGTCTCGGCAAGCGCATGCGCCCGCTGACCGCAACGCGACCGAAGCCGCTGGTGCCGGTCGCGGGCCGCACGCTACTCGACCGCACGCTCGACCATCTGCGCGCCGCCGGCGTCCGTCGCGCCGTCGTCAACGTCCACTATCTGGCGGACGCCATCGAGGCGCATCTGAAGGCGCGCGACCAGGGCCTCGAGATCGCGATCTCGGACGAGCGCGAGAAGCTGCTCGAGACCGGCGGCGGCGTGGTGAAGGCGCTGCCGCTCATCGATCGCGACGCCTTCTTCGTGGTCAATTCGGACAATCTGTGGGTCGACGGCTCGGTCGACACGCTCAAGCTCGTCGCGAACCGCTGGGACGCGGCGACGATGGACGCGCTCCTGCTCCTCGTGCCGTTCGCGCGCGCGATGTGCCATCAGGGGCAGGGCGACTTCCATATGGACGCCGCCGGCCGGCTGCGCCGCCGCGCCCACGGCCGCGTCGCGCCTTTCGTCTACACGGGCATCCAGCTAGTGTCGCGCCGGCTGTTCGACGATCCGCCCGAAGGCGCCTTCTCGACCAATCTGTTCTGGGACCGCGCGATCGAAGCCGGCCGGCTGTTCGGCGTCGTGCACCCCGGCCTGTGGTTCGACGTCGGCACGCCGCAGGCCGTGAAGCGCACGGAGTCGCTGCTGGCGCAGGAATAGGGCGCTTTCGCGAAACGTCCGCTTCGGCGATAGTCAGGCCACACCGTGTCCGCCGCCCGCCCTTCCGTCTACACCATCCCGCCGCACGTCGCGTTCGTCGACGCGCTGGCGAAGGGCTTGCTCGACCGCACACGCGACGATCCGATGCGGCTCGCCCGCGCGACCGTGCTGCTGCCGAACCGCCGCGCGGTGCGTGCGCTGACCGAGGCGTTCGTCCGGCTGTCCGACGGGGGCGGGCTGCTGCTCCCGCGCATGACGCCGATCGGCGACGTCGACGAGGATGAGGCGCTGGGCTCCTTCGCCGACGATCTGTTCGTCGGCGCGGAGATGCCGCCCGCGGTCGACGACTGCAAGCAGCGGCTGATCCTCACCGGTCTCGTAAAGCCCTATCTCGAGCGCGCCGCCGCCGAACGTCGCGAAGGGCGCGCCACGACGGTCGAGGCGCTGCGTCTCGGCGACGATCTGCGGCGCACGCTCCGCCAGATCGTGTTCGAGGACGTGCAGCCGAAGCGGCTGCGCGACGTCGATGTCGGCGAGCTCGCGACCCACTGGGCCAAGACGCTCCGGTTCGTCGACATCGTCGTCGAAACCTGGCCCGAGATTCTTGAGGAACAGGGCGAGATCGACGCCGCGCAACGCCGCAACGACCTCATGCGCGCATGGATCACCCGGCTCGAGATCGATCCGCCCCACGACATGATCGTGGCAGCCGGCATGGCCGCGACCTCGCCGATCGTCGGCCGCCTGCTGCGCCGCGTCGCGCGCCTGCCGGGCGGGCTCGTCGTGCTGCCCGGCCTCGACCTGGACATGCCCGACGAGGAGTGGGACGAAATCCACTGCCACCTCGCCAATCCGGACCGCGAGCCGCGCCACGACAGCGAGGCGCATCCGCAGTTCGCTTTCCGTTGCCTGCTTTCGCGGATGCAGGTGGCGCGGCGGGAGGTCGAGATTTGGCCGTGGACCACGAGCTACGACGGCCCGGCGGCGCGCACCGTCGCGCTCACCCGCGCGATGGCACCGGCTCGCTTCACCGACGCCTGGCGCGACCTCGACCTCGACGCCGACGCGCTGGCCGGCGTCCGGCTCATCGAGGCGGCGACGCCGGGCGAGGAGGCGCAGGTGATCGCGCTCGCGATGCGCTACGCGCTCGAGACGCCGGGCCGCACCGCCGCGCTCGTCACTCCCGACCGCGCGCTCGCCCGGCGCGTCGCGGCGCACCTCTCGCGCTGGGGCGTCACGATCGACGACTCCGCCGGCTTGCCGCTCAGCCAGTCGCCGCCGGGCACCTTCATGCTCGCGCTGGTCGAAGCGGCGGTGCAGGCGTTCGCACCCGTGCCGTTGCTGGCGCTCCTCAAGCACCCGCTGGTGCGCCGCGACGACCGGCTGGTCTGGCTCGACCGTGCCCGCGCCCGCGACCTCGCGCTGCGCGGCGTCCGCCCGCCGCCCGGACTGGAGCCGGTGGCGGCCCGCATCGACGAGCGGCGCCTCGAGGCGGTCGCCCGGCGCGACGGACGCGGTGAGCGCGAGCTAGGCGACCTCGCCCGCTGGTGGGACGAGGTCGCCCCGATCCTCGAGCCGCTCGAGGCGCTGTTCGGCCGGTCGAAGGTCTCGCTGCCCGACCTCGTCGATCGCCTGCGCGGCGCGGCGGCCGCGCTGACCGGCGATGAGGTGTGGCGCGGTCCGGCCGGCCGCGCGCTCGGCGAGCTGATCCAGCAGCTGGAGATGCACGGCGAATGGCTCGACCCGTTCGACCCGCCCGACGCGCCCGGCCTGCTCGGCGCCTTTCTCGACGAGACCGCGGTGCGGCCGCCCTACGGTCGTCACCCGCGGCTGTCGATCTACGGCCTTCTCGAAGCTCGGCTGCAGCGCGCCGACCTCATGATCCTCGGCGGCCTGAACGAGGGGACGTGGCCCGGCCAGTCGCAGCCCGATCCCTGGCTCGCGCCGGCGGTGCGCGCGCAGCTCGGCCTGCCGGGGCTCGAACGCCGCGTCGGTCTCGCCGCGCACGATTTCGTGCAGGCGATGGGGGCGCGGCAGGTGATCGCGACCCGCGCCCGCCGCGACGCCGCCGCTCCGACCGTCGCTTCGCGCTTCTGGCTGCGGCTCGAGGCGCTGGGCGGCGAGCGCGTCAAGCGAGAGCACGCGCTGCTCGGGCTCGCCCGCGCGCTCGACGCGCCGGACGGCCCGCCGCGCTACGCGCGCCAGCCGGCGCCGCAGCCGCCGGCCGACAAGCGGCCGCGCACGCTGTCGGTGACGCAGGCGGAGAAGCTCAAGGCCGATCCCTACAGCTTCTACGCCGAGACGATGCTGCGCCTGTCGCGCCTCGCGTCGCTCGACGAGGATCCGACCGCCGCCGAGAAGGGCACCTTCCTCCACCGCGTACTCGAACGCTGGATCAAGGAGAGGCCCGACGACCCCGAGCACCTGCGCGCGCTCGCCGAGCACATGCTCGGCGAATGGAACCACCACCCGCTGATGAAGGCGCTGTGGGCGCCGCGCGTGCTCCGCGCCGTCGACTGGGCGGCCGACGCGATGCGCGGCTGGATGGCCGAAGGCTGGCGTCCGGTCGCGGCCGAGGCGAAGGGGCGGGCCGCGCTCCGGAACGGCGTGACGCTCACCGGCAAGGCCGACCGCATCGACGTCGCCGCCGAGGGCAGCCTCGCGATCGTCGACTACAAGACGGGACTGCCGCCGAGCCACGCGCAGCTCAAGGGCGGCTACGCGCTCCAGCTCGGTCTGCTCGGCTGGCTCGCGCAGAACGGCCACGTCCCGAGCGTGACGCCGGGCGACGTCGCGGCGTTACGCTACTGGCGGCTGTCGGGCGGAACCGTCGCCGGCAAGGTCGCCGATCCGCTGACCTTCAACCGCCAGAACTGGACCGACCCGCAGAGCTTCATCGACTTCGCGATGCAACAGCTCGACGAGCTCTGCGCCGACCGGCTGCTCGGCGAGGCGCCGTTCACCGCGAAGCTCCATCCGGAATATTCCACCCGCTACCGCGACCACGACCACCTGGCGCGCGTCGCCGAATGGATGGGGCGCGCGGAATGACCATCAAGCCGCTCCTGCCGCTGCGGCCCGAGCAGCGCCGGGCGGCGGAGCCGCGCGGGAACGCCTGGGTGTCGGCCTCGGCGGGCACGGGCAAGACGCAGGTGCTCACCGCCCGCGTGCTGCGGCTGCTGCTCGGCGGCGCGGTGCCGGAGCGCATCCTGTGCCTCACCTTCACCAAAGCCGCCGCCGCCGAGATGCAGGAGCGCATCTTCGCGCGGCTGACGCGCTGGGTGCGCGCGGCCGACGCCGAGCTCGACGGCGACCTCGCCGCGCTCGGCGAGCCGGAGCCCGAGGCGTTGCGCGAGCGCGCGCGCCGGCTGTTCGCGCAGGTGGTCGACGCGAAGGGCGGGTTGCGGATACAGACCTTCCACAGCTTCGCCCAGTCGCTGCTCGCCGGCTTCCCTGTCGAGGCGGGCGTGGCGCCCGGCTTCTCGGTGCTCGACGACCGTACCGGGGTCGAGCTGCGCACGCGGGTGCTCACCGAGGCGCTCGCCGACGAGGCCTTCGCGACCGACGTCGCCGGCCTCGCGGTGAAGCTCGGCGAGCGCCGGTTCGCCGGTGTCGCCGCCGCGATGCTGCGTCGGCGCGAGGGGCTGCGCGCGATCGGCAACCCCGCCGGGCACCGCGCGATGCTGCGCCGCGCGCTCGGCGTGCCGACCGACGGAGAGCGCGACGACGTGCTGGCCGAGGCGCTGTCGGACGACCGCTTCGACGGCGCGGGTCTTCGGCTGTTCGCGCGCGCCTGCGCCGACTGGAACACCAAGACCGGCCTCGAGCACGCCGATCTCGTCACCGGCTGGCTCGCAGCCGCGCCTGTGGAACGCTGCGCGCGCTTCGCCGACCTCCACGGCGTGTTCTTCACGCAGAAGGGCGAGCCGCGGAAGCTGTCGGCAAAGCTGCTCGACCGCGCGCCGGGGCTCGACGGCGTCGTCGCGCGGCTCTGCGACGCCGTCGCCGCGATTGCCGAGATCGATGCGAAGTTCGCGGTGGTCGAGGTGGCGGCGGCGCATTTGCGCGTGGGCCATGTCCTCGAGGCCGGGTTCCGCACGCAGAAGGCGCGCGCGGGCCTGCTCGATTTCGACGACATGATCGCCCGCGTCGCCGCCATGCTCGCCGAAGACCGCATGGCCGAATGGGTGCGCTTCAAGCTCGACCAATCGATCGACCACATCCTCGTCGACGAAGGACAGGACACCAACCGCGCCCAGTGGGAGATCGCGCGAGTCATCGCCGACGAGTTCTTCGCCGGACAAGGGATCCGCGAAGGCGCGCCGCGCACCCTGTTCGCCGTCGGCGACTACAAGCAGTCGATCTTCAGCTTCCAGGGATCGGACCCGCGAGTTTTCGAAGTTTATCGCGACCATTTCAACCGGCTCGCCGCCGACGCGCAGCTCCCGTTCCACGACGTCCCGCTGGCCGAGTCCTTTCGGTCCGGGCGCGCCGTTCTCGAGGTCGTGGACAAGGTCATCGACGACCTCGGCCACCAGACGCTCGGCCTGGGCGACCGGCCCGAGCCGCACCGCGTCGGGCGCGCCGGCGACCCGGCGGCGCGGGTGCTGCTGTGGCCGCCCATCGCGCCCGACACGGAGGCCGACGACGAGGCCGAGGGGGCCGCGGAGTCGGACGGCGACGAGGCGGCCTGGCTCCCCGGGCCGATGCTCCGCCTCGCGAACCGGTTGGCGCAGCAGATCCGCGCCTGGATCGACGATCCGACCATGCGGCTCGCCGACGGGCGCCGCGTCCAGCCGCAGGACATCCTCGTGCTGGTGCGCGCGCGGGGCGAGTTCGTCGGCGCGCTGGTCGCCAACCTGCACGCGCAGCGCGTGCCGGTGGCCGGCGTCGACCGCCTCCGGCTGACCGCGCCGATCGCGGTGCAGGACTGCCTCGCGCTCGTTCGCTTCGCGCTCCAGCCCGACGACGACCTGACGCTCGCGACGCTGCTCGTGTCGCCGTTCGTCGGCTGGAGCCAGGAGGCGCTGTTCGAGCTCGCGTTCGACCGCGGCGACCGCAGCCTGTGGCGATGCCTGCGCGAGGCGGCCGACGACGGCGGGCCGGCGGCCGCGGCGCACGCCTGGCTGGGTCGCGCGCTCGCGCTCGCGGATCTCAAGCCGCCCTACGAGTTCCTCGAGACCGTCCTGTCGGGCGATCTCGGCGGCCGCGCGCGACTGCTCGGGCGGCTGGGCGAGGAAGCGCGCGATCAGCTCGAGGCACTGCTCGCGCAGGCGCTCGCTTTCGAAAGCGGACACGCTCCGTCGCTCCAGGGTTTCCTCGCCTGGATCGAGAACGACGAGTTCGACCTGAAGCGCGACCCCGACGCGCCGACCGACGCGGTGCGCATCATGACCGTGCACGGCGCCAAGGGACTGCAGGCGCCGGTCGTCGTCCTCGCCGACGCCGCGCGGGCGCCGAACGCCGTGCCGCCCGACCACGTCGCGATGGACTGGGGCCCGGGCGGCGAGGAGATCCCGATCTTCTTCGGCGGCAAGTCCGGGCGCATCGGGCCGATCGCCGAGCGGATCGCCGACGACGCGCGCCGCCAGATGGAGGAGCATTGGCGCCTGCTCTATGTCGCGCTCACCCGGGCGGAGGACATGCTCTTCGTCGGCGGTGCGCTCGGTCTGCGCGAGCGGGTGCCGCACCCCGACAGCTGGCACGCGCGCGTCCGCAGCGCGCTCGAAGGCCTGGACGCGGCGGTGGTCGACGACGCGCTGTGGGGCGCGTCGCTCGTCCACGCCAACGGCCGTCCGTCGGCCGCGCGGGACGTCGACGCGGCGGTGCCCGTCGCCGCGCTCGACGTGCCGGGTTGGGCGCGCGCCGTGCCGGCGCCCGAACCCGCGCCGCCGCGGCCGTTGAGCCCGTCGCAGCTCGCCGAGGACGACGTCGCCTCGCCGCCGCCGTCGAAGGCGATGGTCGAGGCGGCGCGCAAGGGCTCGCTGCTCCACAAGCTGTTCGAGCGACTCCCCGCGGTCGCGCCCGAGCGGCGGCTCGACGCGGCGCAACAGTGGCTGTCCCGCCAAGCGCGGGACCTGCCGGAGACCGCGCGCGACGAGCTTGCCTATAAGGCGTTGAACGTCATCGACGACCCGGATTTCGCCGATCTGTTCGGGCCCGGGGCGCTCGCCGAGGCGCCGGTCGCCGCGGTGGTGGGAGAGGCGGTGATCGCCGGCAAGGTGGACCGCCTGCTGATCGAGCCCGATCGCGTCCAGATCGTCGACTTCAAGACCGGCCTGAAGGTGCCCGAGACGGCGGACGAGGTCTCTGCCTATCACCTGAAGCAGATGGCGGCCTACGCCGCCGCGCTCGGCCGCGTCTTCCCCGGCCGCCGCGTCGAAGCCGCGTTGCTCTTCACCGAGGTCGCGCGCCTGATCCCGCTGCCGCCGGCGCTCCTCGAAGCGCACTGGCCAGGGGCGGGCACGCCGGCTCTTCCCGAGAAGGTTGGCTTTCCGGCATGACACCAAAGCTTGCCGTTCGCGTTGATTGACCCGTTCGGCCCTCGCGCCTACCTCAGCCGAAACGATTCAGGAGACCCCGAGATGCCCGCGAAGAAGGTCACCGACGCGTCGTTCCACAGCGACGTCATCGCCGCCGACAAGCCCGTCCTCGTCGACTTCTGGGCGGAGTGGTGCGGACCCTGCCGTCAGATCGGTCCGGCGCTTGAGGAGCTGTCCGACGAGCTCGGCCAGCAGGTCACCATCGCCAAGCTCAACATCGACGAGAACCCCGACGCGCCCACACGCTATGGCGTGCGCGGCATCCCGACGATGATCCTATTCAAGAACGGCCAGCCCGCCGCGACCGCGGTCGGCGCGCGTCCGAAGAGCGCGATCAAGAACTGGCTCGAAGGCGAGCTCGGCGCCTGACTCGCCTGTCCCGCGGCCGGGCTCGCGCCCGGTCGCGACCCGATCAGCTCCGGTAGTCGGCGTTGATGCTGATGTAGCCGTGGGTGAGATCGCAGGTCCAAACCGTCGCGCGGCCCTGGCCTAAGCCGAGATCGACGCCCACGTCGATCTCGCGCCCTTTGAGGTGCGCGGCGACCGGGGCCTCGTCGTAGCCCTCGACCGCGAGCCCGTCCTTCGCCACGAGCGTCGTGCCGAAGCGGATGGCGAGGCGGTCGCGCTCGGCCTTTTCGCCGGCCTTGCCGACGGCCATCACCACGCGGCCCCAGTTGGCGTCCTCGCCGGCGATCGCGGTCTTCACGAGCGGGGAATTGGCGATCGACAGCGCGATCGCGCGCGCCGCGCGGTCGTCCTCGGCGCCTTCAACCGCGATCGTGATGAACTTCTGCGCGCCCTCGCCGTCGCGCACCACGAGCTGCGCCAGCTCGCGGCACAGGTCGGTCAGCGCCGCCTGGAACGCGTCGGCGCCGGGGCTATCGTAGCCGGCGAGCGGGCCGTTCCCGGCCGCGCCGGTGGCGAAGGCCAGCACGGTGTCCGACGTGCTGGTGTCGCCGTCGACCGTGATGCAGCCGAAGCTCGCGTCGTTCGCCGCCGCCAGCGCCATCTGCAGGAACGCGGGCTCGACGGCGGCGTCGGTGAATACGAAGCCGAGCATCGTCGCCATGTCGGGCGCGATCATGCCCGATCCCTTGATGATGCCGACGAGCGCGACGCGCCGGTCGCCCAGCATCGCGTGCCGCACCGCCGCCTTCGGGAAGGTGTCGGTGGTCATGATCGTCGCCGCGGCGTCCTCCCAGGTCGCGGTGCTGCCCGCCTTGAGCTTGGCGACCGCCGAGGCGAGGCCGCTCCGGGCCTTGTCGGTCGGCAGCGGGACGCCGATCACACCGGTCGACGCGACGAACACCTCGTCGGCCGCGCAGCCGAACGCCTCGCGGGCGCTCGCGACCACCGCGTCGACCGCGGCCTGCCCGCGCGCGCCGGTGAAGGCGTTCGAATTGCCGGCGTTCACCACCAGCACGCGTGCGCGTCCGCCGGCGAGCGCCCGGCGGCACCAGTCGACCTCTGGCGAGGGACACTTCGATCGGGTCAGCAGCCCCGCGACGCTCGAGCCGGGCGCGAGTTCGGCGAGCGTCAGGTCGGTGCGGTCCCACGCCTTGTACCCGGCGCGCGCGACCGCGAGCCGCACGCCGGCGACATCGGGGAGATCGGGAAAGCGCTCGGGGGCGAGCGGCGAGCGGGTGAGTTCGGCCATCTCCGCTCCTTATCCGCTGCGGCGGCGCGAAGTCGAGCCGCGGTTGCGGTGCCGCACGGGTTTGACTTGGGTGCGGGCGAACCCTATTTCCGCGCGGTTCAAGCGCAGGGGCGGGGCGTCCTGCCGGCCTGCCGCATCCAAGGTATTCCAATGCTCGGTCTCGTCGGCGGTTTCGCCAAGCGCATCTTCGGTTCGTCCAACGACCGCTACGTCCGGTCGCTCCAGCCGCTCGTCGCGCAGATCAACGGGCTCGAGCCGACCATCGCGGCGCTGTCGGACGAGGAGCTCCGCGGCCAGACCGGCAAGCTGAAGGCGCGGCTCGAGGCGGGCGAGGCGCTCGACGCGCTGCTGCCCGAGGCCTTCGCCACCGTCCGCGAGGCGGCGAAGCGCACGCTCGGTCAGCGCCACTACGACGTCCAGCTCGTCGGCGGCATCGTCCTCCACCGCGGCGAGATCGCCGAGATGCGCACCGGCGAAGGCAAGACGCTCGTCGCCACGCTCGCTACCTACCTCAACGCGCTCGGCGGCAAGGGCGTCCACGTCGTCACGGTGAACGATTACCTCGCCCGCCGCGACGCCGGCTGGATGGGGCAGATTCACAACTTCCTCGGTCTGTCGGTGGGCGTGATCGTGCCCAACCTGTCGGACGACGAGCGCCGCGCGGCCTACGCCGCCGACATCACCTACGGCACGAACAACGAGTTCGGCTTCGACTATCTGCGCGACAACATGAAGTACGCGCGCGAGCAGATGGTGCAGCGCCCGTTCAACTTCGCGATCGTGGACGAGGTCGACTCGATCCTCATCGACGAGGCGCGGACCCCGCTGATCATCTCGGGCCCGACCGACGACAAGTCGGCGATGTACACCGCGGTCGACGCGCTGGTGAAGCAGTTCGAGGCCAGCGACTACGAGATCGACGAGAAGCAGAAGTCGATCATCCTCACCGAGTCCGGCACCGAGAAGGCCGAGCGCATGCTCGAGACCGCCGGCCTGCTCGTCGGCGAGAACCTCTACGACTACGAGAACACCCAGGTGGTCCACCACCTGAACCAGTCGCTGCGCGCCAACCTCATGTTCCGGCGCGACACCGACTACATCGTGCGCGGCGGCAAGATCGTCATCATCGACGAGTTCACCGGGCGCATGATGGACGGCCGGCGCTGGTCGGACGGCCTCCACCAAGCGGTCGAGGCCAAGGAAGGCGTCGAGATCCAGCCCGAGAACCAGACGCTCGCGTCGATCACCTTCCAGAACTATTTCCGCATGTACCCGAAGCTCGGGGGCATGACCGGCACGGCAGCGACGGAGGCGGCCGAATTCTTCGACATCTACAAGCTCAACGTCGTCGAGATCCCGACCAACCTGCCGGTGCAGCGCAAGGACGTCGACGACGAGTTCTACAAGAGCGCTCAGGACAAGTACAAAGCGATCGTGAAGTCGATCCGCGAGGCGAGCGAGAAGGGCCAGCCCGTGCTCGTCGGCACCGTCTCGATCGAGAAGTCGGAGATGCTGTCCGACTTCCTCAAGACCGAAGGCGTCGTGCACAACGTGCTCAACGCTCGTTTCCACGAACAGGAGGCGCACATCGTGGCGCAGGCCGGCCGCCTTGGCGCCGTGACCATCGCCACCAACATGGCCGGCCGCGGCACCGACATCCAGCTCGGCGGCAACGTCGACTTCCGGATCGAGGACGAGCTCGGCCAGATGGCGGAGGGCCCCGAGAAGGAGGCCGCCAAGGCGCGCATCCGCGAGGAGGTCCAGGCCGAGCGCGAGAAGGTGCGCGCGGCGGGCGGGCTGTTCGTGCTTGGCACCGAGCGCCATGAGAGCCGGCGCATCGACAACCAGCTTCGCGGCCGCTCGGGCCGCCAGGGCGATCCGGGCCTCAGCCGCTTCTACCTCAGCCTCGACGACGACCTGCTGCGCATCTTCGGCCAGCAGAACATGCTGACGCGCCTCATGAACTCGGGTCTCGAGGAGGGTGAGGCGATCGTCCATCCCTGGATCTCGAAGGCAATCGAGACCGCGCAGAAGAAGGTCGAGGCGCGGAACTACGACATTCGCAAGCAGCTGCTGCAATACGACGACGTGATGAACGACCAGCGCAAGGTCGTCTACGAGCAGCGCCAGGACGTCATGGACTCGGAGACGGTCGGCGACGTCGTCGTCGACATGCGCCACGACACGATCAACGACATCGTCGGGCTGCACTGCCCGCCCAACACCTATCCCGAGCAGTGGGACGTCGAGGGGCTGCGCGCCGACCTCGCCGCCAAGCTCGCGCTCGACCTGCCGGTCGAGGCGTGGGTGAAAGAGCAGGCGGTCGATCAGGAGATCTTCGTCGAGCGCATCGTCGAGGCCGCCGACGCGATGATGGCGGAGAAGGCCGCCGGGCTCGATTCGGCGACCTGGGTGCAGATCGAGAAGAACTTCCTCCTCCAGGCGATCGACCATCACTGGAAGGACCACCTCGCGACGCTCGACGCGCTGCGGCAGGTCATCCACCTGCGCGCCTACGCGCAGAAGACGCCGCTCAACGAGTACAAGAGCGAAGCCTTCGCGCTGTTCGAGCGGATGCTCGGCCTCATCCGCGAGGACGTCACCCGCATGCTGGCGCACGCGCAGTTCCAGTTCGCGCCGCCGCCCCCGCTCGAGGAATTCAACCCCGGCGGCTTCGTGACGACGCACATCGACCCCTTCACCGGCGAGAACGACGCGCTTCTGCTCAGCCGCCTGAGCGATGCGGAGGTCGCGGCGGCGCAGGCCGTGGCGGGCCAATTCGACCCCGGCTTCGATCCGGCCGATCCGGCGACCTGGGCCGGCCGCGTCAGCCGCAACCAGGCCTGCCCCTGCGGCTCGGGCGAGAAGTTCAAGCACTGCCACGGCGCCGTCGGCTGACCGGCGTTTGCGCGCACGCGGGCGCGTGCTAACCCGGACCTCCGATCAGCGGGAGGACGGACGATGAAGCGCGCTTTGCTGGGATTGATCGTGGGTTGCGCGGCGACGGCGGGCCACGCGGAGACCGTGGTGGTCACCGCCGATCGCATGGTGGACGTTCTCGCCGGGCGCGCGGTGGCGCGGCCGGTCGTAGTGGTGACCGACGGTCGCATCGTCGCCGTCGGGACGAACGGGCAGCAGCCCGCCGTCCCCGCCGACGCCCGGCGCGTCGACCTTTCCGGCATGACGCTGCTGCCGGGGCTGATCGACATGCACGTGCACCTCGGCAGCGTGCCGCAGATCGGCGGCTACAACTACCTGCAATATTCGGACGCGGTCTGGACCGTCGCCGCCGCGGCGAACGCCAAGACGATGCTGGATGCCGGCTTCACCACCATCCGCAACGTCGGCAGCGAATTCTATTCCGACGTCGGCGTGCGCGACGCGGTCGACCTGGGCATCGCTTCGGGTCCGCGCGTCGTGCCCGCGGCCTACGCGCTCGGCGCGACCGGCGGCCACTGCGACAGCACCTTCTTCCCGCCGTCGATGGAGGAGCGCAGCCCCGCGCTCGTCGACAGTCCGGAGGAGGGGCGCAAGCGCGTGCGCGAGCAGCGCAAGTACGGCGCGCAGGTGATCAAGGTCTGCGCCACCGGAGGCGTCTTCTCGCGCAACACCGAACCGGGCCAGCAGCAGATGAGCGAAGGCGAGCTGCGCGCGATCGCCGACGAGGCGCACCAGTGGGGCCTCAAGGTCGCCGCGCACGCGCACGGCGCGGCCGGCATCAAGGCGGCGATCCGCGCCGGCATCGACACGATCGAGCACGCCAGCCTCATCGACGACGAAGGCATCCGGCTCGCCAAGGAGCGAGGCACCTGGCTGTCGATGGACATCTACAACACCGAGTACACGCAGTCCGAAGGCCGCAAGAACGGCGTGCTCGAAGACAATCTGCGAAAAGACCGCGAGATCGCCGAAGTGCAGCGCGAGGGCTTCCGCAAGGCGGTGAAGGCGGGCGTGAAGATGGTCTACGGCACCGACGCAGGCGTCTACCCGCACGACCAGGTCGGCCGCCAGTTTGCGGTCATGGTTCGCTACGGCATGACGCCGATGCAGGCGATCCAGTCCGCGACCGCCAACGCGGCGCAGGCGCTCGGGCGCGAGAAGGACGTCGGCGCCATCGCCGCCGGCCGCTTCGGCGACCTCATCGCCGTTCCGGGCGACCCGCTCGCCGACGTGCGCGCGCTCGAAACCGTCCCCTTCGTCATGAAGGGCGGCAAGGTCGAGAAGGACGCGCGGAACCGCCCCTGATCGGCGGGCGAAACCCGCTTGACCCTGCGGGGCGCGATGGCTATATCGCCGCCTCACCCGCGGGCTGGTGGTAGGCGCACGTCCTAAACGCTGTCCCGGAACGGGTTGGAAGCGACACATGAGTGTGTGGGGTCCGGTACGGAACCGGGTATGTGTTCCGACCTCGCCCCATCATAGCGCCCGCCGAAAGGCGGGGCTTTGCTATGGGTGCAATCTTGCGCCCGCGCTGATGGGTATTTGACGAATTCACCGGTCCGGACGGACCGGCAACGGTTTGAGGCTTGAAGCGAGCATGCCGACGATCAACCAGCTGATCCGCAAGGGTCGCGAGCCGCAGAAGGCGCGCAATAAGGTTCCGGCCCTCGAGGCCAACCCGCAGAAGCGCGGCGTTTGCACCCGCGTCTACACCACGACCCCGAAGAAGCCGAACTCGGCGCTCCGCAAGGTCGCCAAGGTGCGTCTCACCAACGGCTTCGAGGTGATCGGCTACATCCCGGGCGAAGGCCACAACCTGCAGGAGCACTCGGTGGTGCTCATCCGCGGCGGCCGCGTGAAGGACTTGCCGGGCGTGCGCTACCACATCCTGCGCGGCGTGCTCGACACGCAGGGCGTGAAAGACCGCAAGCAGAGCCGTTCGAAGTACGGCGCGAAGCGTCCGAAGTAACCGCGCGGCGCCGAGCGCCGCGCAGAGCTGTCCCCGCCGAGGCGGGGATCCAGAACGTGTAGGAATGGGATAGATACATGGCCCGTCGTCGCCGTCCCGAGAAGCGTGAAATCCTGCCCGATCCCCGGTTCGGGGACGTCACGCTCACTAAGTTCATGAACATGGTGATGTCGCAGGGTAAGAAGTCGGTCGCCGAGAAGATCGTCTACGGCGCGCTCGACGCGATCGAGGCGCGCACGCGCCGCGAGCCGCTCGGCGTGTTCCACGACGCGCTCGCGAACGTCCGTCCGGGCATCGAGGTCCGCAGCCGCCGCGTCGGCGGCGCGACCTATCAGGTGCCGGTCGAGGTCCGTCCGGACCGCGGCCAGGCGCTCGCGATCCGCTGGCTGATCGGGGCGGCGCGCAACCGCTCGGAGAACACCATGTCGGCGCGCCTGTCGGGCGAGCTCATGGACGCCGCGAACAACCGCGGCACCGCCGTCAAGAAGCGCGAGGACACGCACCGGATGGCCGAGGCCAACCGCGCCTTCTCGCACTACCGCTGGTAACAGGCCGGCTCAGGAGTATTTGACATGGCCCGCAGCCATCCGCTCGAGAAGTACCGCAACATCGGCATCATGGCCCACATCGATGCCGGCAAGACGACGACCACCGAGCGCATCCTCTATTACACCGGCAAGTCCTACAAGATCGGCGAGGTCCACGAGGGCACCGCGACGATGGACTGGATGGAGCAGGAGCAGGAGCGCGGCATCACGATCACGTCGGCCGCGACGACCTGCTTCTGGAACAACCACCGGATCAACATCATCGACACGCCCGGCCACGTCGACTTCACCATCGAGGTCGAGCGTTCGCTGCGCGTGCTCGACGGCGCGGTTGCCTGCTTCGACGGCGTCGCCGGCGTGGAGCCGCAGTCGGAGACCGTGTGGCGCCAGGCGGACAAGTACCGCGTGCCGCGCATGTGCTTCGTCAACAAGCTCGACCGCATGGGCGCGAACTTCGATCGCTGCGTGCAGATGATCAAGGATCGCCTCGGCGCGCGTCCGGCGGTGCTCTACCTGCCGATCGGCCTCGAGAGTGACTTCAAGGGCCTCGTCGACCTCGTCGAGAACCGCGCGATCGTGTGGCTCGAGGAGAGCCTCGGCGCGAAGTTCGAGTACCAGGACATCCCGGCCGACCTGAAGGACGCGGCGGAAGCCGCGCGCCAGGAGCTCATCGAGACCGCCGTCGAGCAGGACGACGCCGCGATGGAAGCGTACCTCGAGGGCAACGAGCCCGACACGGCGACGCTCAAGGCGCTCATCCGCAAGGGCACGCTCAACTTCGCGTTCGTGCCGGTGCTCTGCGGCTCGGCGTTCAAGAACAAGGGCGTCCAGCCGCTTCTGGATGCGGTCGTCGACTACCTGCCGTCGCCGCTCGACATCCCGGCGGTGCAGGGCGTGAAGCCCGGCACCGAGGACGCCGACACGCGCCCGGCGGAGGACACCGCGCCCTTCTCGGCCCTGGCGTTCAAGATCATGACCGATCCGTTCGTCGGAACGCTCACCTTCGCGCGCATCTACTCGGGCAAGCTCGAGAGCGCCTCGACCGTGCTCAACTCGGTCAAGGACAAGCGCGAAAAGGTCGGCCGCATGCTCCTCATGCACGCGAACGACCGCGAGGACATCAAGGAAGCCTACGCGGGCGACATCGTCGCGCTCGTCGGCCTCAAGGACACGACGACCGGCGACACGCTGTGCGCGCCGAACGCGGCGATCATCCTCGAGCGCATGGAGTTCCCGGAGCCGGTCATCGAGGTCGCCGTCGAGCCGAAGACGAAGGCCGACCAGGAGAAGATGGGCATCGCGCTCAACCGCCTCGCGCAGGAGGATCCGTCCTTCCGCGTCACGTCGGACAACGAGAGCGGCCAGACGATCATCAAGGGGATGGGCGAGCTCCACCTCGAGATCCTCGTCGACCGCATGAAGCGCGAGTTCAAGGTCGAGGCGAACGTCGGCGCGCCGCAGGTGGCGTACCGCGAGTCGCTCGCCCGCAAGGTCGACGTCGACTACACGCACAAGAAGCAGTCGGGCGGCACCGGCCAGTTCGGCCGCGTGAAGATCGTCGTCGAGCCGGGCGAGCGCGGCTCGGGCATCCAGTTCGTCGACGAGGTGAAGGGCGGTAACGTCCCGCGCGAGTACATCCCGGCGGTCGAGAAGGGCATCCGCGAAGTGGCCGCGTCCGGCGCGCTGATCGGCTTCCCGATCATCGACTTCACCGTGACGCTCTACGACGGCGCCTACCACGACGTCGACTCGTCGGCGCTGGCGTTCGAGATCACCGGCCGCGGCGCGATGCGCGAAGCGGCGGAGAAGGCCGGCATCAAGCTGCTCGAGCCGATGATGAAGGTCGAGGTCGTCACCCCCGAGGAGTTCATGGGCGACTGCATCGGCGACCTGAACTCGCGGCGCGGTCAGATCCAGGGCACCGACACCCGCGGCAACGCTCAGGTGATCGAGGCCATGGTGCCGCTGGCGAACATGTTCGGCTACGTCAACCAGCTGCGTTCGATGACGCAGGGGCGGGCGCAGTACACCATGCAGTTCAGCCACTACGACGAGGTTCCGTCGAACGTCGCGGAAGAGGTGAAGGCGAAGCTGGCGTAAAAACCGGACGCGATCCGTCGCCGCGCTTCACGCGTGCCGACAGATCGGCTAAGGGGCGCCCTCTTCGATAGATTCGAGCTAACACGCAAAGAGGTTAGGACAATGGCGAAGGCTAAATTCGAGCGGAACAAGCCGCACTGCAACATCGGCACCATCGGTCACGTCGACCATGGCAAGACGTCGCTGACGGCGGCGATCACGAAGGTTCTCGCCGAGACCGGCGGTGCGACCTTCACCGCTTACGACCAGATCGACAAGGCGCCGGAAGAGCGCGAGCGCGGCATCACGATCTCGACGGCGCACGTCGAGTACGAGACGACGAACCGCCACTACGCGCACGTCGACTGCCCGGGTCACGCCGACTACGTGAAGAACATGATCACCGGCGCCGCGCAGATGGACGGCGCGATCCTCGTCGTGTCGGCGACCGACGGCCCGATGCCGCAGACCCGCGAGCACATCCTGCTCGCCCGTCAGGTCGGCGTGCCGGCGCTCGTCGTGTTCATGAACAAGGTCGACCTCGTCGACGACCCCGAGATCCTCGAGCTCGTCGAGCTGGAGATCCGCGAGCTGCTCACGAAGTACGAGTTCCCGGGCGACGACATCCCCATCATCAAGGGATCGGCCGTCGCGGCGCTCGAGGACAAGACCCCGGAGATCGGCAAGAATGCCGTTCTAGAGCTGATGGCGGCGGTCGACAGCTACATCCCGCAGCCGGCGCGTCCGCTCGACAAGCCGTTCCTGATGCCGATCGAGGACGTGTTCTCGATCTCGGGCCGCGGCACCGTCGTCACGGGCCGCGTCGAGAGCGGCCAGGTGAAGGTGGGCGAGGAAGTCGAGATCGTCGGCATCACCGACACCAAGAAGACGACCGTCACCGGCGTCGAGATGTTCCGCAAGCTGCTCGACAGCGGCCAGGCCGGCGACAACATCGGCGCGCTGCTCCGCGGCATCGGCCGTGAGGACGTCGAGCGCGGTCAGGTGCTCTGCAAGCCGGGCTCGATCACGCCGCACACCGACTTCAAGGCGAGCGTCTACGTGCTGTCGAAGGACGAGGGCGGCCGTCACACGCCGTTCTTCGCGAACTATCGTCCGCAGTTCTACTTCCGCACGACCGACGTCACCGGCACCGTCGAGCTGCCCGCGGGCACCGAGATGGTCATGCCGGGCGACAACATCGAGCTGACGGTGAAGCTCATCGCGCCGATCGCGATGGACCAGGGCCTCCGCTTCGCGATCCGCGAGGGCGGCCGGACCGTCGGTTCGGGCGTCGTTGCCGAAATCGTGAAGTAAGCGTAAAGCCGCCCGTCCCCGGCGGAGATGCCAGAGGACGGGCGGCTTCGCATTTGTTGACTGCAAGACGGTATTGAGATGGAAACGCAGAACATTCGCATCCGGCTGAAGGCCTTCGACCATCGCGTGCTCGACCAGGCCACCGGCGAGATCGCGGACACCGCGAAGCGGACCGGCGCCATGGTGCGCGGGCCCATCCCGATGCCGACGCGCATCGAGAAGTTCACGGTGAACCGCTCGCCGCACGTCGACAAGAAGTCGCGCGAGCAGTTCGAGGTCCGCACCTACAAGCGGCTCCTCGACATCGTTCAGCCGACGCCGCAGACGGTGGACGCGCTGATGAAGCTCGACCTCGCCGCCGGCGTCGACGTGGAAATCAAGCTGCAGGCCTGAGGCCCGCGGCCAATAAGCAACTCAAGCCCGCGGGCTTTTCCCGCGGGCCTCTGATGGAAAGGACCAGATCATGCGCACAGGCGTGATCGCGAAGAAGGTGGGCATGACCCGGCTGTTCCAGGACGACGGCCGCCATGTCCCGGTTACGGTTCTCTCGCTGGAGAACTGCCAGGTCGTCTCGCAGCGCACCGCGGACCGCGACGGCTACGTCGCCGTCCAGCTCGGTGCGGGAGCCGCGAAGGCGAAGAATCTCACCAAGCCGGAGCGCGGCCATTTCGGCAAGGCCGAGGTCGAGCCCAAGGCAACGGTCGCCGAGTTCCGCGTCGCCGAAGACGCGCTCGTCGACGTCGGCGCGACGCTGTCGGCCGACCACTTCGTCGCCGGCCAGTACGTCGACGTCACCGGCCACACGGTCGGCAAGGGCTTCCAGGGCGCCATGAAGCGCTGGGGCTTCGGCGGTCTGCGCGCGACCCACGGCGTCTCGGTCTCGCACCGCTCGCACGGTTCGACCGGTCAGCGCCAGGATCCGGGCAAGGTCTTCAAGAACAAGAAGATGGCCGGCCACATGGGCGACCGTCAGCGCACGCAGCAGAACCTCGAGGTCGTCCAGACGGACGCCGCGCGCGGGCTGCTGTTCGTCAAGGGTTCGGTCCCGGGCCACAAGGGCACCTGGCTGCTCGTCCGCGACGCCGTGAAGCTGCCGCGCCCCGACGGCGCGCCGTACCCGGCGGGTATCGTTCAGTCGGCCGCTCCGGCGACGGAAGCTCCGGTCGAGGCGGCCCCCGAGGCCACCGAAGGTCAAGAGGGTTAAGCCATGAAGGTCGATGTAAAGACCCTGGACGCCGGCACCGCCGGCTCGATCGAGCTCAACGACGCGATCTTCGGCCTCGAGCCGCGCGCCGACATCCTGTTCCGCGTGGTGAACTGGCAGCTCGCCAACCGCCGCGCCCCGGCGCGCGCGGCCAAGGAACGTTCGGACGTTGCCCGCACCGGCAAGAAGTTCGGTCGCCAGAAGGGCGGCGGCACGGCCCGTCACGGCAACCGCGCGGCGCCGCAGTTCGTCGGCGGCGGCAAGGCGCACGGCCCGCGCGCCCGCACCTTCGATCAGTCGCTGAACAAGAAGATCCGCGCGCTCGGGCTCAAGACGGCGCTGTCGACGAAGGCGCGCGAGGGCAAGCTCGTGGTCGTCGACAACCTGACGCTCGGTGAGGCAAAGACGAAGTCGCTCAAGGAGCGGCTGGCGAAGCTCGGCATCGCCAACGGGCTGTTCGTCGACGGCGAGGGCGTGGACGCGAACTTCAGGCTGGCCTGCGCCAACCTGCACAAGGTCGACGTGCTGCCCGCGATCGGCGCGAACGTCTACGACATCCTCAACCACGACACGCTGGTGCTGACCCGCGCCGCGGTCGAGAAGCTGGAGGCGCGGTTCAATGGCTAAGGCTCCCAACAAGGCCGCGGCCGGCGCCGTGGACCTCAAGCATTACGACGTCGTGCGCAAGCCGCACATTACCGAGAAGGCGACGCTGCTCTCCGAGCACAACCAGGTCGTGTTCAAGGTGGCGAACGACGCCACGAAGCCGCAGATCAAGGCGGCCGTCGAGGCGCTGTTCAACGTCAAGGTGACGGCGGTGAACACCATCGTCCAGAAGGGCAAGACGAAGCGCTGGAAGGGGCAGCCCTACATGCGCTCGGACGAGAAGAAGGCGATCGTGACGCTCGCCGAGGGCTCGTCGATCGATGTCACCACCGGCATCTAAGCGGGCAGGACTCGAAACATGGCTTTGAAGCAGTACAATCCGACGAGCCCGGCCCGCCGCGGTCTCGTGCTCGTCGACCGGTCCGCGCTCCACAAGGGCAAGCCGGTCAAGACGCTCACCGAAGGTCTGCGCAAGACCGGCGGCCGCAACAACATGGGCCACGCGACCTCGCGCGGCATCGGCGGCGGTCACAAGCAGCGCTACCGCATCATCGATTTCAAGCGTCGCAAGTGGGACGTGCCGGCGACCGTCGAGCGGCTGGAGTACGACCCCAACCGCACCGCGTTCATCGCGCTGATCCGCTACCAGGACGGCGAGCAGGCCTACATCATCGCGCCGCAGCGCCTCGCGCCGGGCGACACGGTGGTCGCGGGCCGCAAGGTCGACGTGAAGCCGGGCAACGCGATGGAGATCGGCCAGATGCCGGTCGGCACCATCGTGCACAACGTCGAGCTGAAGCCGCTCAAGGGCGGTCAGCTCGCGCGGTCGGCGGGCACGTTCATCCAGGTGGTGGGCCGCGACCGCGGCATGGTCATCATCCGGCTGAACTCGGGCGAGCAGCGCTACGTTCGCGCGGACTGCATGGCGACGGTGGGCGCGGTGTCGAACCCCGACAACGCGAACCAGTATCTGGCGAAGGCCGGCCGCACGCGCTGGCTCGGCAAGCGCCCGCTCACCCGCGGCGTCGCCAAGAACCCGGTCGACCACCCGCACGGCGGCGGCGAAGGCCGCACCTCGGGCGGCCGCCATCCGGTCACCCCGTGGGGCAAGCCGACCAAGGGCGCCAAGACCCGCAAGAACAAGGCGACGGACAAGATGATCATCCGTTCGCGTCACGCGAAGAAGAAGGGCTAAACGATGGCTCGCTCCGTTTGGAAGGGACCGTTCGTCGAACTCAGCCTTCTCAAGAAGGCCGAGACCGCCCAGGACGGCGGCAACCGCGCCCCGATCAAGACCTGGTCGCGCCGCTCGACGATCCTGCCGCAGTTCGTTGGCCTGACGTTCAACGTCTACAACGGCAAGAAATTCATCCCCGTCGCCGTGAACGAGGAGATGGTGGGTCACAAGCTCGGCGAGTTCGCGCCGACGCGGACCTTCCATGGCCACGCCGCCGACAAGAAGGCCAAGAGGTAAGCCATGGGCAAGCAGGCAGCTCCCCGCAAGGTGGGCGACCGCGAGGCGCTCGCGGTGGCCACCACCGTCCGCGGCTCGCCGTACAAGCTGAACCTCGTCGCCGGGCTCATCCGCGGCAAGAAGGCCGGCGACGCGCTCAACATCCTGTCCTTCTCCAAGAAGGCGATGGCGCAGGACGTCCGCAAGGTTCTGGCGTCGGCCATTGCCAACGCCGAGAACAATCACAATCTGGACGTGGACGCTCTGGTCGTTAAAGAGGCCAGCGTCGGCAAGTCGATCGTGATGAAGCGCTTCACCCCGCGGGCCCGTGGCCGCGCGGCGCGCATCATCAAGCCGTTCAGCCGTATCCGCATCGTGGTCCGCGAGACCGCCGAGGAGCAAGCGTAATGGGTCAGAAGACCTCTCCGATCGGTCTGCGCCTGCAGATCAACCGCACCTGGGACTCGCGCTGGTTCGCCAGCCGCGACGACTACGGGCGGCTGCTGCTCGAGGACCTCAAGATCCGCGACTTCATCGTGAAGGCGCTGCCGCAGGCGGCGATCTCGAAGGTGGTGATCGAGCGTCCGGCCAAGCTGTGCCGCGTGTCGATCTACGCCGCCCGCCCGGGCGTCATCATCGGCAAGAAGGGCGCGGACATCGAGAAGCTGAAGAAGCAGATCGGCGCGATGACGAAGAGCGACGTGTCGCTCAACATCGTCGAGATCCGCAAGCCCGAGATCGACTCCAAGCTCGTCGCCCAGGGCGTCGCCGATCAGCTCGAGCGCCGCATCGCGTTCCGTCGCGCCATGAAGCGCGCGGTGCAGTCGGCGCTGCGCCTCGGCGCCGAGGGCATCCGCATCACCTGCTCGGGCCGTCTCGGCGGCGCCGAGATCGCGCGCACCGAATGGTACCGCGAGGGTCGCGTGCCGCTCCACACGCTGCGCGCGAACATCGACTACGCCGAGGCGCAGGCCCACACCGCTTACGGCGTGTGCGGCGTCAAGGTTTGGATCTTCAAGGGCGAGATTCTCGGCCACGACCCGCTGGCCCAGGACAAGCTCATGATGGAAGCGCAAACGTCGGGAGTCCGACCGGCGCGATAAGGGCCTCGGCCCTTATCGCCTGATCGGCCGACGAACGGTGTCAGAAGGCGATTAGAAATGCTTCAACCGAAACGGACCAAGTTCCGCAAGGCGTTCAAGGGGCGCATCCACGGCGACGCCAAAGGCGGCACCGCGCTCAATTTCGGCGCGTACGGCCTGAAGGCGATGGAGCCGGAGCGCATCACCGCCCGCCAGATCGAGGCGGCGCGCCGCGCCATCACCCGTCACATCAAGCGCGCCGGACGTCTCTGGATCCGCGTGTTCCCGGACGTCCCGGTGTCGACGAAGCCCGCCGAGGTCCGCATGGGCTCGGGCAAGGGCTCGCCGGAATATTGGGTCGCGCGCGTGAAGCCGGGCCGCATCCTGTTCGAGCTCGACGGCGTGCCGCACGACGTCGCGGCGGGCGCCTTCGAGCGCGCGGCCGCGAAGCTGCCGATCAAGACCAAGGTGGTCGTCCGCCTCGGCGAGCAGACGAACGCGTAAGGAGGGATCGACCATGAAGACCGACGATCTCCGCGCGCAGACCGACGACCAGCTCGTCGAGCAGCTGTCGCAGCTCAAGAAGGAGCAGTTCAACCTGCGCTTCCAGGCCGCGACGGGTCAGCTCGCCAAACCGTCGCGCGTCCGCGAGGTGCGCCGCACCATCGCGCGCATTCAGACGCTGCAGAACGAGCGGGCCGTCGAGGCCCAGGCTCAGGGTTAAGGAGGACACATGCCGAAGCGCGTCCTGCAGGGCACGGTCGTGTCCGACAAGACCGACAAGACGGTGACCGTTCTCGTCGAACGCCGGGTGAAGCACCCGCTGTACGGCAAGATCATCCGCCGTTCGAAGAAGTATCACGCGCACGACGAAGCCAACGCCATCAAGGCCGGCGACGTGGTGCGTATCGAAGAGTGTGCGCCGGTCTCGAAGACCAAGACGTGGCGCGTTCTGGAAAAGGTGGGCTAAACCATGATCCAGATGCAGACGAACCTCGACGTCGCGGACAACAGCGGCGCCAAGAGGGTGCAGTGCATCAAGGTGCTCGGCGGCTCGAAGCGTCGGGTCGCGGGCGTCGGCGACATCATCGTCGTCTCGGTGAAGGAAGCGCAGCCGAAGGGCCGCGTGAAGAAGGGCGACGTGCACCGCGCGGTCGTCGTTCGCACCGCGAAGGACATCCGCCGCGCCGACGGCACCGTTATCCGCTTCGACGGCAACGCCGCCGTTCTCATCAACAAGAACGACGAGCCGATCGGCACCCGCATCTTCGGTCCGGTGGTGCGCGAGCTGCGCGCCAAGAACCACATGAAGATCATCAGCCTCGCGCCGGAGGTGCTGTAATGGCCGCCGCGAAGATCAAGAAGGGCGACCGCGTCGTCGTCCTGTCGGGCAAGGACAAGGGCAAGCACGGCGAAGTCGTGCGCTCGCTGCCCAAGGAGATGAAGGTCGTCGTGTCCGGCGTGAACGTCGTGACGCGCCACACCAAGCCGAGCCAGACCAACCCGCAGGGCGGCCTGGTGCGCTCGGAGGCGCCGATCCACGTTTCGAAGGTGGCGATCGAGGATCCCAAGACCGGCAAGCCGACCCGCGTCGGCTTCCGCATCGAGAACGGCCAGAAGGTGCGCGTCGCCAAGCGGTCGGGTGAGGTGATCAATGGCTGAGGCCAAGTACACGCCGCGCATGAAGCGGCTCTACGACGAGAAGATCCGTCAGCAGCTCACCGAGCGGTTCGAGTACAAGAACGCGCTCGAGGTGCCGCGGATCGAGAAGATCGTCATCAACATGGGCGTCGGCGAGGCGACCCAGGACAAGAAGCGCGTCGACGCGGCCGCTGCCGAGATGATGGCGATCGCCGGGCAGAAGCCCGTCGTGACCCGGGCGAAGAAGTCCATCGCGCAGTTCAAGCTGCGCGAGGGCATGCCCATCGGCTGCAAGGTCACGCTGCGACGCGAGCGCATGTACGAGTTCCTCGACCGGCTGATCACGATCGCGCTGCCGCGCGTCCGCGACTTCCGCGGCGTGAACCCGAAGTCGTTCGACGGCCGCGGCAACTACGCGCTCGGCCTCAAGGAGCAGATCGTCTTCCCCGAGATCAACTACGACAGGATCGACAAGGTCCGGGGTATGGACGTCATCATCACCACCACGGCGAAGACGGACGACGAGGCCCGCGAACTGCTGCGCGCCTTCGGCATGCCGTTCACCGACCGTACCGCGGAGACCCGCCAGGCCGCGTGATCGCGGAACCGGCAGGCATAGGAGAAGAACTTAAGTCATGGCAAAACTGAGTTCGATCAACAAGAACGAGCGTCGTCGCAAGATGGCCAAGAAGTACGCGGGCAAGTTCGCGCGCCTCAAGGCCGTCGCCGACGACGAGACCAAGGACGAGGGCGAGCGGCTGATCGCGCGCCTGAAGATGGCCGAGCTGCCGCGCAACGCGAATCCGACCCGGATCCGCAACCGCTGCGAGCTCACCGGGCGCCCGCGCGCCTACTACCGCAAGTTCCGCTTGAGCCGCGTTATGCTGCGTGAATTGGCCAACAAGGGCCTGATTCCCGGCGTGACGAAGTCGAGCTGGTAAGGGAGGCTCACAGATGGCTGTGACCGATCCGTTGGGCGATATGCTCACCCGCATCCGCAATGGGCAGCAAGCCCGCAAGGATAGCATCGTTACCCCCGCCTCGAAGCTCCGGGCCCGCGTGCTCGACGTGCTCCAGCGCGAGGGCTACATCCGCGGCTACACCGAAGAAGCCGAGACCGCCCACCCGGCGCTGCGCATCGACCTGAAGTATTTCGAGGGTCAGCCGGCGATCCAGTACGTGCAGCGCGTCTCGAAGCCGGGCCGCCGCGTCTACTCGGGCGCCAAGGAGTTGCCGCGCGTGCGCAACGGCCTCGGCATCACCATCGTCTCGACGCCCAAGGGCGTTCTCTCCGACGCGGAAGCGCGCGAGCAGAACGTGGGCGGCGAGGTTCTCTGCCAGGTGTTCTAAGCCATGTCGCGCATCGGAAAGAGGCCGGTCCCCGTACCGGCGGGCGTCACCGCCACCATCGAAGGCGGCCAGATCTCGGTCAAGGGCCCTAAGGGCACCCTGTCGATGCCGCTGGCCGACGACATCAGCTACGCGGTCGAGGACGGCGCCATCTCGGTGACGCCGGCGAACGACACGAAGCGCGCGCGGTCCTTCTGGGGCATGCAGCGCACGATGGTCGCCAACCTCGTCACCGGCGTGACCGAGGGCTTCAGCAAGACGCTCGAGATCACCGGCGTCGGCTACCGCGCGGCGGTTCAGGGCAAGAACCTGCGCCTGCAGCTCGGCTTCAGCCACGACGTCGACTATGCGATCCCGGAGGGCATCACGATCGCGACGCCCGACGCGACGACGGTCACGATCACGGGCTCGGACAAGCAGAAGGTCGGCCAGGTGGCCGCGGAGATCCGTCGCTGGCGCAAGCCCGAGCCCTACAAGGGCAAGGGCATCAAGTACCGCGGCGAGTACATCTTCCGCAAAGAAGGCAAGAAGAAGTAGTCATGGGACAGAACCTCACCTTGTTCGAGCGCCGTCGCCAGCGCGTCCGGACCTCGCTTCGTGCTCGTGCGGGCGGCCGTCCGCGGCTGTCGGTGCATCGCTCGTCGCAGCACATCTACGCGCAGATCATCGACGACGCGCAGGGGCGCACGCTGGCCGCCGCCTCGACGATCGAGAAGGACGTGCGCGGTGCCACCGGCGCGACCGTGAACGCGGCGACCGAGGTCGGCAAACGGCTGGCGGAGCGCGCCAAGGCGGCGGGCGTGACCGCGGTGGTCTTCGACCGCGGCGGCTTCATGTTCCATGGACGCGTCAAGGCGCTGGCCGAGGCCGCGCGCGAAGGCGGATTGGAGTTCTAAGAAATGGCTGACGAAATCCAGCAGCAGGCCGACGCTCCGGCCGGTGACGCGCCGGCGACCGAAGGTCGCGGCCGTGGCGGTCGCGGCCGTGGCGGCGGCGACCGTGGTGGTCGCGGCGGCGATCGCGGCGGCCGCGGCCGCCGCGACGAGCGCCGCGCCGACGACGAAGGCAACGAGCTGATCGAGAAGCTCGTCCACATCAACCGCGTCTCGAAGACGGTGAAGGGCGGCAAGCGCTTCGGCTTCGCGGCGCTGGTCGTCGTGGGCGACGGCAAAGGCCGCGTCGGCTTCGGCCACGGCAAGGCCCGCGAGGTGCCGGAGGCGATCTCCAAGGCGACCGCTTCGGCCAAGAAGGCGATGGTCCGCGTGCCGCTCCGCGACGGGCGCACGCTGCACCACGACGGCTTCGGCCACTTCGGCGCCGGCAAGGTCTACGTCCGGTCCGCGCCGCAGGGCACCGGCATCATCGCCGGCGGTCCGATGCGCGCGGTGTTCGAGTCGCTCGGGGTCGCCGACGTGGTGACCAAGTCGGTCGGCACGAACAACCCGTACAACATGATCCGCGCGACGTTCGCGGCGCTTTCGGAGCAGACCAGCCCGAAGTCGGTGGCGCAGCGTCGCGGCAAGAAGATCGCCGACCTCGTCGGTCGTCGCGGCGACGTCCGCGGCGCGGCGGCGGTCGAGGCCGAGGCCGAAGCGGTCACGGCGTAGCTAAAGACTGAGCCGGTCGGTCGGCGCGCCGCGTGCGCGTCGGCCGTCTCGGCGGGAAGGACAAGATGGCGAAGATCAAACTCACGCAGGTCGGCTCGCCGATCCGCCGCACCAAGGACCAGCGCGCGACGCTCGTCGGCCTCGGTCTCAACAAGATGCACAAGACGGTCGAGCTCGAGGACACGCCCTCGGTGCGCGGCATGATCTCCAAGGTGCAGCACATGGTTCGCGTCGAGGGCTGATCCTGCGACGCCTGCCTCGGTCGCGCCCGGTGGCGCGGCCGATCGATCGACTGCCGCTACCGGCAGCGTGCAACCCTCCCGCCGGGCGCGGGCAGCGAAAGCGAGTACGAACATGAAGCTCAACGAAATCCGCGATAACCAGGGCGCCCGCAAGGCGCGCGTCCGCGTCGGCCGGGGCATCGGCTCGGGCGTCGGCAAGACCGCGGGCCGCGGCCAGAAGGGTCAGAAGAGCCGCTCGGGCGTCTCGATCCACGGTTTCGAGGGCGGTCAGATGCCGCTCCACATGCGCTTGCCGAAGCGCGGCTTCAACAAGCCGTTCCGCAAGGAGTACGCCGAGGTGAACCTCGGGACGCTCCAGCGCGCCGTCGACGAGAAGAAGCTCGACGCGGCGCAGACCGTCGACGCGGCGGCGCTCGTCGCGGCCGGCGTCGTCAACAAGGTGCGCGACGGCGTGCGCCTGCTCGGCAAGGGCGCGCTGACCGCGAAGCTCAACATCCGCGTCGCCGGCGCCAGCAAGTCGGCGCGCGAAGCGGTGGAGAAGGCCGGCGGCACCCTCGAGGTGACCGCGCCGGCGAAGGCCGACACGGCCGAAGCCTGACCTCGGGGCACGCACGGGGTTGGCGGTGTCGGCCCCGCGCGCCTATCTAGGGTCGGAACCTACGGCCCAGGGCGGCCACAATCCTCGGGTGGGATAGATCATGGCATCTGCGGCCGAACAACTGGCAGCCAACCTAAGCTTCGCCAATTTCTCGAAGGCGACGGACCTCAAGAAGCGCCTGTGGTTCACCCTCGGCGCGCTGGTCCTGTTCCGGTTCATGTCGTTCGTCCCGTTGCCGGGCATCGATCCGATCGCGCTCGAGCAGCTGTTCCAGCGCACGCAGGGCGGCGTTCTCGACTTCGTCAATATGTTCTCGGGCGGCGCGCTCGAACGCATGTCGATCATCGCGCTCAACGTGATGCCCTACATCACCGCGTCGATCATCGTTCAGCTGATGACTTCGCTTTCGCCGACGCTCGCCGCGCTCAAGAAGGAAGGCGAGTCGGGGCGCAAGAAGATCAACCAGTACACCCGCATCGGCACCGTGGCCCTGGCTGCGGTCCAGGGCTGGGGCATCGCCGTCGGCCTCGAAGGTTGGGGCGCGAGCCAGGGCGTGTCGGCCGTGATCGATCCGGGCTGGTTCTTCCGCGTCACCACCGTCATCACGCTGGTCGGCGGGACGATGTTCCTGATGTGGCTCGGCGAGCAGATCACCTCGCGCGGCATCGGCAACGGCGTGTCGCTCATCATCATGGCCGGCATCGTGGCAGCGCTGCCGAGCGCATTCGCCGGCCTGTTCGAACAGGGTCGGACCGGCGCGCTGTCGGGGATCGCCATCGTGCTCATCCTCGTGGTGGCGCTCGCGGTCATCGCCGGCATCTGCTTCATGGAGCGGGCGCAGCGCCGCATCCTGATCCAGTATCCCAAGCGCCAGGTCGGCAACCGCATCATGCAGGGAGACAGCTCGCACCTGCCGCTGAAGCTCAACACGTCGGGCGTCATCCCGCCGATCTTCGCCTCGTCGCTGCTGCTGATGCCTCTGACGATCGCGCAGTTCGCCGGCCAGAACGCGCAGCAGTCCGACTGGCTGATCACGGTGACGACGGCGCTTCAGCACGGCGCCCCGCTCTACATGGCGCTCTACGCGCTCGGCATCGTGTTCTTCGCCTTCTTCTACACCGCGGTGGTGTTCAACCCGGAAGAGACGGCGGACAACCTGAAGCGGCACGGCGGCTTCATCCCCGGCATCCGCCCGGGCGAGCGAACGGCCCAGTATCTCGACTTCGTGCTGACGCGCATCACGGTGGTCGGCGCCGCGTATCTGGTGCTCATCTGCCTGTTGCCCGAATTCCTCATCTCGTCGATGGCGGTCCCGTTCTACTTCGGCGGCACCTCGCTGCTGATCGTCGTTAACGTGACGATGGACACGGTCTCGCAGATCCAGAGCCATCTCCTGGCACACCAGTACGAAGGCCTCATCAAGAAGGCCAAGCTGCGGGGCGCGCGCCGCTGATGAACATCATCCTGCTCGGCCCGCCCGGTGCGGGAAAAGGAACCCAGGCGCAGCGCCTCCAGGCCGACCGCGGGATGGTTCAGCTCTCGACCGGCGACATGCTTCGCGCCGCGATCAAGGCAGGCACGCCCGTCGGGTTGCGGGTGAAGTCGGTGCTTGACGCCGGCGAGCTGGTGTCCGACGACATCATGGTGGCGCTGATCGGCGAGCGGCTGGACCAGCCGGACACGGCGAGCGGCGTCATCTTCGACGGCTACCCGCGCACGCTGGCGCAGGCCGAGGCGCTCGAGGATCTCCTTGGGGAGCGCGGGCGCAAGCTCGACCGCGTCGTCGAGCTCGAGGTCGACGAGGAGGCGCTGGTCGATCGCATCGTCGGCCGCTTCTCGTGCGGCAATTGCGGGGCCGGCTACCACGACCGGTTCAAGCTGCCGAAGACCGCGGGCGTCTGCGACGTCTGCGGCGCGACCGAGTTCAAGCGACGTCCGGACGACAACGCGGACACGGTCCGCACGCGAATGGCGGAGTACCGGGCCAAGACCGCGCCGATCCTGCCCTATTACGAGGCGAGGGGCATGGTGGTCCGAATCGACGGCATGGAGTCGATGGACAGGGTCTATGCGGCGCTCAACGCGGTGCTCGACGGCGCGCCTGCAACGACCTGAAAAAGCGTCGAAACGAGGGGTCCTGCGCGACCCTTGCCGCTTGACTTTCGACCGGGCGCCGCCTAGCTACCCGCTTTCCGTCGTACCGGAAACTTTCGCAGGCCGCGATCCCGCGCGTCTGCGCGAAGCTTTGAGATAGGTCGCGGGCCCACGTGACCTGTGGAGCAGGAGAGAATTTGTGGCACGTATCGCGGGCGTCAACATCCCGACCAACAAGCGCGTCGAGATCGCCCTTACCTATATTCACGGCATCGGCCGCGCCAAGGCTCAGGAAATCGTCCAGAAGATGGGCTTTCCGGCCGAACGTCGCGTCCAGGACCTAACGGACCACGAGGTCGTCCAGATCCGCGAGATCATCGACCGCGACTACACGGTCGAAGGCGATCTTCGTCGCGAGGTCGCGATGAACATCAAGCGGCTCATGGACCTGGCCTGCTACCGCGGCCTGCGTCACCGTCGCGGTCTTCCGGTTCGCGGCCAGCGCACGCACACCAACGCGCGCACCCGCAAGGGCAAGGCCAAGCCGATCGCCGGCAAGAAGAAGTAAGCTGAGCCGCTGGGCCGGCACGCCTCGCGTGCCGGCGCGACGGTTATCCAGCCTCCTGACAGGGTAAGGACAGACTCAATGGCACGCGAACCGGGCCGCATTAAGCGCCGCGAGCGCAAGAACATCACGTCGGGCGTCGCCCACGTGAACGCTTCCTTCAACAACACGATGATCACCATCACCGACGCGCAGGGCAACGCCATCGCGTGGTCGTCGGCCGGCACGATGGGCTTCAAGGGCAGCCGCAAGTCGACGCCCTACGCCGCGCAGGTCGCCGCCGAGGACGCCGGCAAGAAGGCCGCCGAGCACGGCGTTCGCACGCTCGAGGTCGAGGTGCGCGGTCCGGGGTCGGGCCGCGAGTCGGCGCTTCGCGCGCTGCAGGCGGTCGGCTTCCAGATCACGGCCATCCGCGACGTGACGCCGATCCCGCACAACGGCGTGCGCCCGCCGAAGCGTCGCCGCGTCTGATCTTCCGAGCGCGGGCCTCGCGCCCGCGCCCGACGCGCGTACGAACTTTCCTACGGGCAGCGCCGCGTACAGGCCGCGCCCGTCAAGCCAAGGGTGGAACATGGCAGCCATTGCGAAGAACTGGCAGGAACTGAAGAAGCCGAACAAGCTCGACATCCGCTCGGGCACCGATGCCAAGCGCAAGGCCACCTTCGTCGCCGAGCCGCTCGAGCGCGGGTTCGGCCTCACGCTCGGCAACAGCCTGCGCCGCGTGCTGCTCTCGTCGCTCCAGGGCGCCGCTGTCACGGCGATCAAGATCGACGGCGTCCTGCACGAGTTCTCCTCGCTGGCCGGCGTGCGCGAGGACGTGACCGACATCGTCCTCAACGTGAAGCAGGTGGCGCTGCGCTACCAGGGCGAGGGCGCGAAGCGGCTCCACCTTACGGCAACGGGGCCGGGCGAGGTGACGGCGGGGCAGATCCAGACCACCGGCGACATCGAGGTGCTGAACCCGGACCTCGTGATCTGCACGCTCGACCAGGGCGCGACGTTCAACATGGAGCTGACGGTCGACACCGGCAAAGGCTATGTCGCCGCCGCGTCCAACCGTCCGGTCGACGCGCCGATCGGCCTCATCCCGGTCGACGCGCTCTACTCGCCGGTGCGCCAGGTCGCGTACAAGGTCGAGAACACCCGCGTCGGCCAGGAGCTCGACTACGACAAGCTCACGATCACGGTGGAGACCGACGGCACGGTGACCCCCGAGGACGCGCTGGCTTACGCCGCCCGCATCCTTCAGGACCAGCTCCAGCTCTTCATCAACTTCGACGAGCCGCAGGTCCAGCACGTCGCCCCGGCGATGGCGGGCGTGCCGGCGGGCGGCACGGTCGAGGACGCCTCGGGTCAGCAGATCAACCGCTACCTGCTCAAGAAGGTCGACGAGCTCGAGCTGTCGGTGCGTTCGGCGAACTGCCTCAAGAACGACAACATCATCTACATCGGCGACCTCGTGCAGAAGACCGAGGCCGAGATGCTCCGCACGCCGAACTTCGGCCGCAAGTCGCTCAACGAGATCAAGGAAGTGCTCTCGTCGATGGGCCTGCGCCTCGGCATGGAAATCCCCGGCTGGCCGCCGGAGAACATCGAGGACCTCGCCAAGAAGCTCGAGCAGGAGTACTGAGCGCCGCCGTCCGGGCGGTAGCGCGAGGAACGCGATAGCGTTCGTCGGCTACCGCCCGGACGGTAAGCTCGGCCGGTGGGCCGCCGCGGCTTCGCTGCGGCAGAGGCCCGACTGACGGCGCGGGGCAAGCCCCGTCGACTTCGGCGGCCAACGGGATCGGGGCAGGGGCTGGCAGGCCTGCCCGGCACAGGAACGGCGCCCACCTGCCGGGCGTGGCCTGGGGTACCTCGCACGGCCCCTCGACGAACAGGAGAGAAGAACATGCGTCACCGCAATGCGCACCGGAAGCTCGGGCGCACCACCAGCCACCGCCTCGCCATGCTGAAGAACATGGCGTCCGCGCTCATCAAGCACGAGCAGATCAGCACCACGCTGCCGAAGGCGAAGGAGCTCCGTCCCTATGTCGAGAAGCTGGTGACGCTCGCGAAGAAGGGCGGTCTTTCGAACCGTCGTCTCGCGCACGCGCGCCTCATGGACGACGCGCAGCTCACGAAGCTGTTCGACGTTCTCGCGCCGCGCTACGCCGACCGCCCGGGCGGCTACATCCGCGTGATGAAGGCCGGCTTCCGCGTCTCGGACGCCGCGCCGATGGCGGTGATCGAGTTCGTCGACCGCGACACGAGCGCCAAGGGCCAGGACAGCGGCCCGGTCGAGGCGCGCGAGGAGCTCGAGGAGGCGGCCTGAGCGCCGCGCGGCCCGAAGCGACGCTTCGGGTCGGGTTTCGGATCCGAGATCGAGAAGGGCCGCTCCCGACCGGAGCGGCCCTTTCTCGTTGGGCGGATCGCCCCCGCGATAATGCGCGGTCGGTTCAGGCGGCTCGGGTCACCCCGGCCTCGTCGGCGGGTTCGGGCAGCGCAGGATGGCCCAGGAGGTGGCCCTGGGCGGCGTCGCAACCGTGGCGGCGGAGGAAGTCGCGCTGCGCCTCGGTCTCGATGCCTTCGGCGACCACGCGCTTGTTGAGGCTGTGGGCGAGGCCGATGATCGCGCGGACGATCTTCTGGCTGTCCTTGTCGGCGGGCAATCCGGCCACGAAGGAGCGATCGATCTTGAGGATGTCGGCGGGGAAGTCGCGCAGGTGGAGCAGGCTGGCGTAGCCAGTCCCGAAGTCGTCGAGCGCCACCGCGACCCCGCCGGCGCGCAACCGCCTCAGGCATTCGACCACGGGTCCGCCGGCGCGGCCGATCGCGACCGTCTCGGTCACTTCGACGATGAGGCTGACGGGCGGCAGGCCGCGCGCGGCCAGACGCGCCAGGATGGCGTCGGCGGCGGCCTCGCCCCGAAGCTGTGCGCCGATGAAGTTGACGCCGATCCTCGGCGGCGGACCGTCGGGGCGGTGGATCGCGGCGGCCCGGTCGAGCGCCGCGTCGAGCACGAATGACTGGATCGCGGCGGCGAGGACGGGGTCGCCGAACACCGCGCCGAAGTCGGCGGGCGACAGCAGGCCGCGCGACGGATGGCGCCAGCGCAGCAGCGCCTCGTGGCCGGTGAGCAGGTTCGACCGCAGATCGATCACCGGCTGGTAGTGGAGCTCGAACTCGCCGGCACCGAGCCCGCCGCGGGCGTCGGCGATCGTGCGCCGCCGCGCTTCCTGTTCCTCGCGCATCGCGTCGGCGAAGCCCCGCCAGCGGCCGCGACCTTCGGCCTTCGCCCGGTAGAGGGCGAGGTCGGCGTTCTTGTAGAGCCGGTCCGGCGCCTCGCGGCCCGGCACCCACGCCGCGTGACCGGCGCTCAGCGACAGCGGCAGCGCACGCTCGAGATACTCGAAAACCCCGGTGCCGGAGGTCTCGACCACGCGCAGCAACCCCGGCAGCCGGGCTCGCGCGGGGCCCTCGAGAAGGATCGCGAACTCGTCGCCGCCGACGCGCGCGACGGTCGCGTCGGGGCCGGCCGCGGCGGCAAGGCGCCGCCCGGCTTCGACGATGAGCGCGTCGCCCGCATCGTGGCCGGCGGCGTCGTTCGTCTCCTTGAGATAGTCGAGATCGACCACGACCAGATCGGCGCCCTGACGCGCCTCGTCCAAGCGGGCCAGTCGGTCGTGCAGCACGGCGCGATTGGCGAGGCCGGTCAGCGCGTCGGTGGCCGCGACGCGGCGCAGCGTCTCGCGCTCGGCGTCGGCCGCGTCGTGCTGGCGGCGCAGCGTGCGGAACCGGTCGGCGATGGCGAGCGAGAACATCACCGCCTCGAAGGCGAGGACGGCGAAGCTCGCCATGTCGACGAGTTCGGTCTTCGGCACGAGCCCGAAATTGCGCGCGATGCGCAGTTCGAAGACGACCAACGGCGGGACCCAACCAGCGAGGTAGAACCACACCGCGCGGCTGCCGTTCCGCAGCGCCGCGACGACGGTGGCGGCGACGCAGAGCGTCGACACCACGAACGCGACGTTGATCAGGCGGTCGCCGAACCAGGCCGGGACGAGCATGTCGGCCGCACCGACGACGGCGCCGACTAGAACGAACGCGACGCAGGCGCGGCCGGCGATCATCAGGCGGCGCGGGATCTTTCCCGGCTCGATCAGCGCGAGAAAGAAGGCGATGCCGAACGCCACGAGCCCGCCCACCAGCAGGTAGTTGAGCCGCGGGGTCGGTGGCCCGACGAGCTCCGGCAGGACATGGTAGATCACGCCCGACCAGCTCAGGGTGTAGGTGAGGGTCGTGGCGACCCAGAGCACGTACAGGCGCTGGAAGTCCGTGCGTAGCCAAGTGAGCAGGAACAGGTTGTAGATGAGCGAGCAGGTCAGCACGCCCGCGACGAACGCCACGAGCGCGCTCCAGCGTTGCTTGTGCGCGGCGTGGGCGGCGGGTGTCATCGCCTTGACCGAACGCATGAGCGCCGCCCGGCCGATGCGTTCGAATCCGATGCGCAGACCGTCGACCTCGCGGCCGGGCACGTCGATTTCGAACCGCAGGTAGTTGCCGAGCGACCAATTGTCCTGGAGCTGGTCGGCGCGACGGTCGATCGTCGTGACCTTTCCGGCGTGGCGCACCTCGATGCGGATCGACGCGAATCGCGTCTGGTCGACGAGCAGACGCCAGCCCTTGGGCAATTCATCGAGGGTACGCGGATCCGTGACCTCGATCCACGTCCAATCGCAGCGCGCGGCGCCGGGCGCTCGCGAGTCGGAGGCGGTGCAGGTGCCGGCGCGGAGCGGCAGGTCGACGGCGGTCTCGTTCGCCCGCGCGCCGACGGCGCCGCCGAGCAGCAGGAGCAGGATGAAGATCGAACGCAGCATGGCGCCCCCCGGCGGCCGGACACAGGACCCGCGTTACGGCGCAGGGGCCTCGACCTTCATAAACCTTTCCGGCCGAGGCGGCTAGCCGCCGGAGGTCAGGCCCAGGCGGCGAGCGGCGGCAGGCTCATGAGGATGGCGTCGATGTTGCCGCCGGTCTTGAGACCGAAAAGCGTGCCGCGATCGTAGACGAGGTTGAATTCGGCGTAGAGCCCCCGATAGCGCAGTTGGCGCTGGCGGTCGTCCTCGGTCGACGGTTCGTGCATGCGCCGCCGGACGAGCTTCGGGTAGACATCCAGGAACGTGCGGCCGACGTCCTGCGTGAAGGCGAAGTCGGCCTCCCAGTCGCCGCTGTCAAGGTGATCGTAGAAGATCCCGCCCACGCCGCGGCTCACGCCGCGGTGCTTGATGAAGAAATACTCGTCGCACCACGCGGAGAAGCGCGCCCAGTATTCGGGCGAATGGCTGTCGCAGGCCGCCTTGAGCGCGGCGTGGAAGTCGGCGGTGTCGACGTCGCGCGGGATCGGCGGATTGAGATCCGCGCCGCCGCCGAACCAGCGCTTCGTGGTGACGAGGAAGCGCGTGTTCATGTGCACCGCCGGCACGTGCGGGTTCGCCATGTGCGCCACGAGGCTGATGCCAGTGGCGAAGAAGCGCGGATCTTCCGCCGCGCCGTTGATCGACTTGGCGAAGTCGGGCGCGAACTCGCCGTGGACGGTCGAGATGTTGACGCCGACCTTTTCGAAGACCCGCCCCTTCATCACCGACATGACGCCGCCCCCGCCCGGCGCGCCGGTCGCGTCGGCGCGATCCCAGGCGCGACGCTCGAAGGCGGCGCTCGATCCCGCCTCGCGCTCGATCGCCTCGAACTCGGCGCAGATGGCGTCGCGCAGGGATCGGAACCAGGTCTCGGCGCGCTGCTGCCGATCGTCGAGCTGGTAGGTCATTCGGGATAGCTTTCGGTCTGGCGGAGCGCTTCGCCGAGCACGACGGCGGCGGCGACGGCGACGTTCAGGGAGCGCGCCTCGGGCGCGAGGGGCACGCGGACGCGAAGGCCGGCCGCCGCGTGGACGAAATCGGGCGCGCCGACGCTTTCCTGGCCGACGATCAGGACGTCGTG
>Ga0164290_1000726_pt1 | contig 87456 bp, 83 predicted proteins | sample Micstemetagenome_FD_108782 | JGI IMG/M metagenome (GOLD analysis project Ga0164290, IMG submission 108782) | Contaminated culture microbial community from soil near Moab, Utah, USA - Microcoleus steenstrupii SON62 (Illumina Assembly) | ecosystem: Environmental > Terrestrial > Soil > Soil crust... | reverse complement strand
CAGCGGATAGGTTTGCACCGGTGCGCCCAGCCCGTTGGCCAGTTCATGCGCCGACAACAGCATCGGCCCGAGCCCGCGATCGTCCATCGTCTCGTCGACCGAGTGGGACCAGTCCAGCGAAAGGCCGCGCTTGAGGCCGAGCTTCATGGCGGCGGTCGCTTCGGCGCCGGCCAGCAGCACCGCCTTCGCCTCCCCGGCGTGAAGCGCCTCCGCGGCCTCGTTGACCAGCGCTTGGGGCTGATCGCCGCCGACGACCGAGTAGATGGCCTGCGCGGGGGCGAGCCCTACCGCAGCGGCGAGCGTGCTCGGCGGATTGGCGCAGCGGCCGAAAGGCTGTGGTGCTCCGGGGATGGAGTCGAGCATCGTCCGCACGACAACCACCCGGTCGATCGCTGCACTAAGGCCTTCGGGTGCGCCCGCATCGGCGAGGGCCTGGCGCGCGGCGCGGATTGCCAGCCCGATTGGGCTCGGCGCGTTGGCGGGCGTTCCGCCGCCCCATCGGTCGACGACTTGGCCGACCCCGACCAGCACGGGCGTGCGCGGATCGAGCGCCAACGCTAGAGTTCCAGCGCTCCGGCGTCGACGAGCGCCCGCAGCTTCGCCTCGTCATAGCCGATGGAGCGGAGCAGGTCCGTGTCGGCCCCGCGCGGCTGCCGAGGCGTGTCCTGCGGCGTGGCGGAAAAGCGCGGCGCGGGCATGGGCTGCATGACGTCGTCCACCGCTCGCAGCGTCCCGCGTTCGGCGACGTGCGGGTGGTGGGGCGCCTCGGCGAGCGACAGGACGGGCGCGAAGCAGACGTCCGTGCCCTCCAGCAACGCACACCAGTCGGCGCGTGGCTTCGAACGGAACAGGGCGGTGAGGCGCTCCTTGAGGGGCGTCCAGGCCGTCGGGTCGAGCTGGCGTCTGAACTCGGGATCGTTGGTCAAGTCGAGGCGCTCCAGGAGCTCGGCGTAAAACTGCGGCTCGATGGAGCCGATGGTGATGAACAGCCCGTCGGCGCATTCATAGACGTCATAGAAGTGGGCGCCGGTGTCGAGCAGGTTCACGCCGCGCTGATCGCGCCACAGGCCTTGCGCATAGAAGCCCCAGATCATCGCCATCTGCAGCGCGGCGCCGTCGACCATCGCACAGTCCACGACCTGGCCCCGGCCGGTGCGTTGCGCCGCCAGCATGGCCGTCACCATGCCGAACGCCAGCAGCATGCCGCCGCCGCCGAAATCGCCGACCATGTTGATGGGTGGGGTCGGCTTGTCGCCCGCGCGGCCGAACGCATGCAGGGCGCCGGCCAGCGCAATATAGTTGATGTCGTGTCCCGCGGCGCGCGCCAGAGGGCCCGTCTGCCCCCAACCCGTCATGCGGCCGTAGACGAGCTTCACATTGTCCCCGCACAGCGTCTCGGGGCCAAGGCCCAGCTTTTCCATGACGCCGGGGCGAAAGCCTTCGATCAGCCCGTCGGCGGTGCGGCACAGGTCCCGCACGATCTCGATCCCATCAGGCTGCTTCAGGTCCACGGCGAGGGTGATGCGCGAGCGCTGCAGGGGGTCCTTCGCGGGATCGCCGCCGATGCCACCGCGCGGAGCGCGCGGCCGCTCGATCCGGATCACCTCGGCGCCCTGGTCGGCCAGCATCATGCCGCAAAAGGGTCCCGGGCCGATGCCCGCGATCTCGACAATGCGCAGTCCTTCGAGCGGCCCGGCCATCCATGTCTCTCCCTGTGATTTAGGCTTCTCGTCGCCCATCCGCCAGACGCGCGCAAGTTGACAAGCGCCGCCCGGCCGGGCGAAAGGCAGCCGCAGATGGTTCCTCGCAGAGATGCGGGGCGAAGAGGGAACCCGGTGCGAATCCGGGACTGTGCCCGCAACTGTCAGCCGGGAGCTGAAGGCCAATCAGTCACTGGGGTTCGCCCTGGGAAGACGGCCTGAAGCGGTGATCGGCGAGTCAGGAGACCTGCCATCGCGTCGTTCGTGCTCGGGCCGGGTCCAGCTCCGGGGCGCGGGAAGCGTGACTTCCTTCGAAACGACACCAGCCTTGGGCCGTCCGGGCTGGCGCTTTCGGGCGTCGGCCGGCCCGCCATGTCGTTTCGATGCGCTGGGTGGCGGACGCCCCGCGTGGGGATAAGTTCATGTTCACGTCTTTCATTCCGCGAGCCGCGCTTGCCGCTGCCTTGTCGTCCGCGCCAGCTCTGGCGCAGCAATCCTCGCCCGATTTGCCCAAGGCCACCGCCGATCCGGAGATCGTCGTCACCGCCAGCCGCGCCCCGCGGCCGATCACGTCGGTTGGCGAGTCCGTCACGGTGATCGCGACGGGGGAAATCGAGACCCGGCAGAGCAACACTGTTGCCGATCTGCTCCGCACCGTCCCGGGCGTCACCTTCATCCGCAGCGGCGGAATCGGCACGGTCACCTCGGTCAGCATTCGTGGCGCCGAGACCGACCAGACCCTGGCACTGATCGACGGCGTGCGGGTGAACGATCCGTCTTCGCCGGGTGGCGGGTTCAACTTCGGCAATCTCCTGACCGGGAACATCGCCCGCATCGAGGTGGTGCGCGGGTCGCAGTCGGTGATCTGGGGTAGCCAGGCGATCGGCGGCGTGGTCAACCTGATCACGCGCGCGCCAACCGAAGCAGTGGAGGTCAACGCCCGGGCGGAAGCGGGGTGGCGCGACACCTATCAGGCGGTCGGGAATGTCTCCGGCCGGACGGGCCCGGTCGCCGCCAGCTTCGGCGCAGGCTACTTCACCACCGACGGCTTCTCCGCCTTCAACGAAGCGCGCGGAGGCGCCGAGCGCGACGGCTATGAGAATCTCGGCGCGAACGGGCGCGTGCTGGTCGACATCACCAAGGCGATCGGCCTCGACCTGCGCGGCTTCTATTCGCGGGGGGAGACGGATCTGGATGGCTTTCCCGCGCCCCTGTTCGCGCTGGCCGACACGGGTGAAGCCGAGGAAACCGAGCAGATCGTCGGCTATGCGGGCCTGAATGCGAGCGCCCTGGACGGCCGCTTCCGCAATCGCCTCGCCTTCACCTACACCGATACGGACCGGGAAAACCTTGATCCGACCGGCGCCACTACCTTTGCCGGGCGCGGCCGCAGTGAGCGGTTCGAATACCAGGGCATCTTCACGGCCAGCGACCGCCTGGAAGCGGTATTTGGCGCCGAGAGCGAGACGTCACGCTACGCGACGGAGAGCTTCGGTTCTACCGATCGGGCGAGTGTCGGCATCGACAGCCTCTACGGCCAGGTCAGCGTCGCCCCCGTGACGGGTCTGCGCGTGACGGGCGGTGTCCGCTATGACGATCACGAGACCTTCGGAGGTGAAACCACCCTGGCGGCTAACGGCGTCTTCAGCCCGAATGGCGGCGCAACGACGATCCGCGCCAGCTATGGCGAGGGCTTCAAGGCGCCGACCCTGTTCCAGCTGCGCAGCAGTTTCGGCAATCTGGCGCTGCAGCCGGAAACCTCGAAGAGCTATGATGTCGGCGTCGTGCAGCGCTTCCTCGATGGTCGCATGGAGCTGGGTGCCACTTACTTCCGTCGCGACACGCGCAACCTCATCGACTTCGTGTCCTGCTTCCAAAACCCGTCTCCGATCTGCGCCGGGCGCCCGTTCGGCACCTACGACAATGTCCGTCGCACCCGTGCCAAGGGACTTGAGGCGATGGTCGCAATGACGCCTGTCGACGCACTGACCTTCCGCACCCAGTACAGCTATGTCGACGCCGAAAACCGGGCGAGCGGGCTCGCCTTGGCGCGACGGCCGAAGCACTCGGCCAGCGCGCTGATCGATTATCGCTGGCTCTTCGGCCTCGAGACCGGTGCCACCATCGTCCATGTCGGCGACAGCTTCGACAATGCCGCGAACACGCGGGCGCTGGATGGCTATGTGCTGGTCGACCTGCGCGCGAGCTTTCCGGTCACCGAGAGCATCGAGCTGTACGGCCGGGTCGAGAACCTCTTCGACGAGGCATATGAGACGGTGTCGAACTACGGGACCGCCCGGCGCGCCGGCTATGTCGGGGTGCGGCTCCGTCTGTGAAGCGCTCGGCCGCCCTTGCGGTGCTGCTCGGCCTCGCCGCGTGCGGGGCCGAGCAACAGGTGCGTGCGCCTTCGCGACCAATGCGCGTCGTCAGCCTCGACTATTGCGCCGACCAATATGTGCTGGAGCTGTTGCCGCGTGAACGTATCCTCGCCGTTTCGCCCGACGCAACCAAGCCGGAGTCTTACAAGCGTGCGAGTGCCGCGGGGGTGCGTCAGGTGGCGGCGCGCGCGGAGGATGTGCTGGTGCTTCGGCCCGACCTCGTGGTCCGCTCCTATGGCGGTGGGCCGGATGCCGCGCGCTTCTTCGCTGAAGCAGACGTGCCGGTGCTGCAGATCGGCTATGCCGGAGACCTGTCGGGCGTGCGGCGAACGTTGTTGGAGGTCGCGAGTGGCCTCGGAGAGCGTAGGCGCGGCGAGGCCATGGTCGAAGAGATGGACCGCCGTTTGGCGCAGCTGCCCGGCCGTCGGCTGAACGCCGAGGCGCTCTACATGACGGAAGCGGGGGTCACGGCAGGTCCGGACACGCTGGTGAACGAACTGATGAAGGCGGCCGGGTTCGTCAACTTTCAGCGCCAGGCCGGCTGGCAACCGCTGCCGCTAGAACGGCTTGCCTATGAGCGGCCCGACCTAGTGGCGGCCGCCTCCTTTGGGAGAGGGGCTCAAGATGGCTGGACCGCGGCTCGCCATCCGGTCGCACAGGCGCAGTTGAGAGAGCGGCCGGTCGTGCGCCTGCAGGGCGCGTGGGTGGCGTGTGGCGGCTGGTTCGTGCTGAACGCGGTGGAAGCAATGGCGGGAGCGCGCCGATGACCGATCTGCGGCTGAACTCGATCCTGCTGAGCGCGCTCATCACAGCGCTGATCGCGGCGTGCTTTCTTGGCTCGACTCCTCTCCCGGTCGGACGATTGCTGGCGGCGCTTGCCGGCTTTGGCACGCCCGGAGATATGACGGTCGTCTGGTCGATCCGCCTGCCGCGCGCGCTCGCAGCGGGTCTCGTGGGGGCGGCGCTTGGCATGAGCGGCGCGGCATTGCAGGGCCTGTTGCGCAATCCGCTGGCCGAGCCCGGCGTGCTCGGCGTCTCGGCCACGTCGGCCCTCGCCGCCACCTTCGTGCTTTACTACGGCCTGGTCGACCTTTTCCCCCAGCTGCTTCCGCTCGCCGCCATTGCAGGCGCCCTTGGAGCGACGGCGCTGCTGGCCCTGGTCGGCGCGCGCACTCGCTCCGTCGTGACGCTGATCCTTGTCGGCATCGGCCTGACGAGCCTTGCGGGCGCGTTGATGGCGCTGCTGCTGAGCTTCGCTCCCAATCCTTTTACGTTGGCGGACATGGTGACCTGGATGATGGGGTCGGTCGCCAATCGCAGCTTCGCCGATCTGGCGGTCAGCGGGCCTTTCCTTCTCGCGGGTGGGGCCATCCTGCTGTTCGCGCAGCGCGGGCTCTCGGTTCTGACACTGGGCGAGGAGGCGGCGGCGGGCGCGGGCCTGGATGTCGGGCGCCAGCGTCTGCTCGTCGTGCTTGGCGCGGGTCTGGCGACCGGCGCATCGGTGGCGATCGCGGGTGCGGTCGGGTTCGTCGGCATCGTCGCACCGCATCTGGTACGGCCGATGACCGGCTATGACCCCGCTCGTTCGCTGCTCCCCTCGGCGTTGCTCGCCGCCGTGCTGCTGGTGTTGGCCGATATTCTCGTCCGTGTGCTGCCGACTTCCGCGGAGCTGAAGCTCGGCGTGGTGGCCGCCTTGGTCGGCGCGCCGATCTTCGTCTGGATCGCCGCTCGGCGGCGGAGCGCAGAATGAGCACGCTTGACGCCCGCTCCCTCAGCTACGCTGTTGATGGCCGCACGCTTGTCCAGGACGCCAGCGTCCGCCTCGGCGCCGGCGAGGTGGTCGCGCTGCTTGGCCCGAATGGCGCTGGTAAGACGAGCCTGCTCCGCCTCGCCCTCAGCCTGCTGCCCTCGACTTCGGGATCGTCCCATATCGACGGCATCGATGTGCGGCACTTAAAGGCGCAGGAGCGTGCGCGCCGCGTGGCCTATCTACCGCAAACCCGGCCGCTCGCCTGGCCCGCGCGGGTGCGCGACGTGGCTGCACTCGGGCGCTTTGCCTATGGCGCGCCGCTCGGACGTTTGCGCGCCGAGGATGCAGAGGCCGTCGAACAGGCGCTCGCCGCCTGCGATCTCGCGCACCTCGCCGATCGAAGCGTCGACACGCTGTCCGGCGGCGAACTCGCCCGCGTCCACGTGGCCCGCGCGCTGGCGGCCCGGGCGCCGCTGATCGTCGCGGACGAGCCGGCCGCCGCGCTCGATCCGCTCCACCAGCACCAGCTCATGGCGCTCCTGAAGTCGGCGGCGGAGCAGGGCACGGGCGTGCTTGTCGTGCTGCACGATCTGGCGTTGGCCGCCCGCTATGCTGATCGGCTGATCTGGATGCAGGCCGGACGCGTAGTTGCAGACGGCCCGGTGCGCGACACGCTCACCGCCGAGCGGATCGCGTCCGTCTATGGGGTGCGCGCCCGTATCGACCGAGCCGTCAGCCCGCCGGATGTGACCATCGAAGGCGCGCTCTAGCCCGGTTCCATCTTCGTTCAGATGCATCGGGATAGGTCCGCGCGCGTTGGGTCGCGTGAGGTTCGGATGTACGCAGAGAGGAGCTGGAGCCGGGAGAGAGTCGCGTCCGCGCTGGGCGTAGGCCTCGTGCACGCGCTGCTCGGCTATGCGCTCATCACCGGACTCAGGTTCGAGCTCCCGCAGCGCATCGCCGAGGAGATGAAGCTGATCGACGTGGCGCCCCCACCCGAGCCGCCCAAGCTCGAGACCAAAGTCCCGCATAAGGTGAAAGCGGAGCGCCCCGAGGGCGAGGCCTCGCCGCCGAACCTGCGCGCCGAACCGACCCAGATCGTGCTCCCGCCGCCCAAAATCGAAGTGCCAACTCCCAATCCGGTGCCGGTCGCGCCGATCGCCGGCGTCGGCAATGCGCCATCGGCTGGGTCGGCTGACGTCCCGGGGCCCGGCTATGGCGCGGGCGGCTGGGGCAATGGCCGAGGCGCGGGCGGTTATGGCGACGGCGATGGGGGGGGCGGCTTTACGCCGCCGCGCCTGCGCAAGGGCCGCATCCGCAACTCGGATTATCCGCGGGCCGCCGGCGAAGAGGGGCTGGGTGGGACGGTGGGCGTGCGCTTCGTCGTGCAGCCGGACGGGCGCGTCTCACGCTGCGATATCACCCGCTCGAGCGGCAGCCCCATTCTGGACGACACGACTTGCCGCCTCATCGTGGAGCGCTTCCGCTACGATCCCTCGCGCGACCCTGACGGCCGCCCCGTTCCGGCGACCATCGTCCAGCACCACACCTGGGTGATCCACGACCTCCCACCCGAACGGGATTACTGAGGCTTTGCCTTTTTCGGCTTGGGCGCGGGCAGTTCTGCGGCCGTGATGCGGAAGAGTTCGGCCAGCCAGTCCGCTTCCTCCCAGCGATCGGCCTCGATGCGCGGGTGCGGCTTGGCGCCGGGATAGGGTGACGCCTCCTCGACGGGTCCGGCCGACGCCTCGCCGCCGGGCGTGCGCTTGATGAAGAGCTTATCATCGCAGACCAGGGCGACCATCTTGTCGTCGAGATACAGGCCGTACTCGCCGAACATCTTGCGCGCGCTGACGTCGACGCCGCCGGAGCGGAGCTGGTCGAGCAGATAGTCGATCGTTTTCTGGTCGCTTGCCATCAGTCCTCCAGCTCGATCCAGACCGGCGCGTGGTCGCTGGTCTTTTCCCAGCTTCGCACGTCGCGGTCCACATCCGAGGTCTTGAGACGCGGGGCAAGCGACGGACTCAGCAGCAAATGGTCGATGCGCAGGCCTGCGTTGCGCGCCCAGGCATTCCGGAAATAGTCCCAGAAGGTGTAGATCGTCTCGTCCGGGTGGAGGGTGCGCAGGGCATCGGTCCAGCCTTGGCCCAATACCCGGGCATAGGCATCGCGTGCCTCGGGCGCGAACAGCGCGTCGTCCAGCCAGCGCTCCGGCTTGTACACGTCGCGCTCGGTCGGCATCACATTGTAGTCGCCCGCGAGCACCACCGGCATGCCGGTCGCGATCAGGTCGGCGGCATGCTCGATCAGCCGCTCGAACCAGGCGAGCTTGTAATCGAACTTCGGGCCGGGCTTGGGATTGCCGTTGGGAAGGTAGAGGCCACCAACAAGCAGCCCGTTGACCGCAGCCTCGATGTAGCGGCTCTGGCCCGGATCGGGGTCGCCCGGCAGCCCGCGTCGGGTCTCCACCGGCGTGCCGACGCGGCTCAGGATCGCGACGCCGTTCCACGACTTCTGCCCGTGCCAGATCGCCTCATATCCGGCCTCAGTGATGGCGGCTTCGGGGAACTTCTCCGAACTCGCCTTCAGCTCCTGCAGGCAGACGATATCGGGCCGGCTTTCGCCCAACCAGCGCAGCAGCACGGGAAGGCGTCCGTTGACGCCGTTGACGTTGTAGGTGGCGATTTTCATGCCAGCCTCAACGCACGCTGTCGCCGGGCGTTCGCACCCGACCCTCCACCGACTAGCCTGAGCTTGTCGAAGGCCTCCCTTCTTCCTGCCTCGGTGAACAGGAACGGAGGGCTTCGACAGGCTCAGCCCAGCCGGTGATGAGGGCTGGAGTCAACGTCAGAGTCAGAGATTAGCGGCCGCCTCCCGCAGCATGTTCTTGGCGATGACGAGCTGCAGGATCTGCGTCGTGCCCTCATAGATGCGGTAGATGCGGACGTCGCGGTAGAAGCGTTCGGCCAGATACTCCTTGAGATATCCGGCACCGCCATGAATCTGGACCACCCGGTCGGCGACGCGCCCGCACATCTCGGATGCGAACATCTTAGCGGCCGCCGCCTCGACGATGACGTTCTCGCCCCTGTCCGCTCGCGCACAGGCGTCTTTGAGCATGCATTCGCCGGCGTAGATCTCCGCTTTCGAGTCCGCGAGCATCGCCTGGATCAGCTGGAAGTTCGCGATTGGCTCGCCGAACGCCTTGCGCTCGGTTGCATAACGCAGCCCCGTGTCGAGGATGCGCTTGGCATAGCCGACGCTCGCGCCGGCGACAGACAGACGGCCATTGTTGAGGCTGGTCATTGCGGCGCGGAAGCCAATCCCCTCGGCCCCGCCCAGCAGCGCCTCGCCGCCGACATGCACGTCTTCCAGGATCACGTCGGCGATCGCCGACCCGGATTGCCCCATCTTCCCGTCCGGCTTGCCGATCGTCACGCCAGGCGCGTTGCGCGGCACGATGAACGCCGAGACGTGCGCGTTCTTCGGCAGCGGATCGGCGTTGGTGCGCGCCATGACCAGGATCATGTCGGCGAAGGGCGCATTGGTGATGTAGCGCTTGGTGCCGTTCAGCACATAGCCGTTGCCGGACTTGACCGCCCGCGTCTTCATCGCCGCGCTGTCTGAGCCGCTGTCCGGCTCGGTGAGTCCAAAGGCCGCGACCATGCCGCCGGCAAGCTTGGGCAGCCACTCGGCCTTCTGCTCGTCCGTGCCGAAATTCGACAGGGCCGAGTTCACCATGCCGACGTTGATGGACAGGATCGAGCGGAAGGCGGGGGCGGCATAGGCCAAAGCCTGTACGAAGCCGATATACTGGCTGACGTTCATGCCCGCCCCGCCATATTCCTCGGGCATGGTGACGCCGAACAGGCCCATCTCACGCATTTCGGCCAGGATCTCGTCCGGCACGCGGCCGAGCTCTTCGAGGCTGTCTTCGGCCGGGATCAGCCGATCGCGCACGAAGCGGTTCAGTTGTTCCATGAAGGCGTCATAGATGTCGGCGTCCATGCCGCGGCGGGTCACGTCAAGCATCCGGCTCTCCTCTGTCCGGACCTGCATACCGGACCGGCGCACGCTGTGAAGAGGCAGGATTTCGCTTGATTAACCGGTCGTAAACGGGATGCTCGTAACACCAGCCTCGAACTTCGTGCTGCGATGTGCGGAGGGCGGAGATCTTCTATGCCTACCGGGTGCCAAGGCTGCCGCGACGGATCAGCGCTGCCGTTCGCCATTCAAGCCGCTTTTCAGCCGATCATCGACCTGCGCTCGGGCAAGCCCTACGCCTATGAGGCGCTGGTGCGCGGGCCGGAGGGGCAGGGCGCGGGATGGGTGCTCGAGCAGATCGACGAGACGAACCGCTACACCTTCGATCAGGCATGCCGCGTTACGGCCATTCGCGCCGCGGTCGCGGCCGGCTTGCTGGAAACCAATGCCAAGCTTTCGATCAATTTCCTGCCGAATGCCGTCTACTCGCCCCAGGCCTGCATCCAGCTGACGCTCCGCACCGCGCGTGAGACCGGCTTGCCGTTGGATCGCCTGGTATTCGAATTCACCGAGACCGAAGCGATCGACGGCGCGCATCTGCAAAGCATCGTCGAAGCATATCGCAAGTTCGGCTTCACGACGGCCACGGATGATTTCGGGGCTGGTCACTCGGGTCTCGATCGGCTGGCGGAGCTTCAGACCGACGTCATCAAGCTCGACATGTGCCTGATCCGCGGCATTGACCGAAGCACGCCCAAGCAGGCGATCGTGCAGGCGATGCTGGGCCTCACCGATCGGCTCGGCATCGCGATGGTGGCCGAAGGTGTGGAGACCGAGGCGGAACTCGTCACCCTGGCACGCGCCGGCGTTCGCTACGTGCAGGGTTACCTCATCGCGCGTCCCGAGATCGGCGTTCTGCCGGCGCGGAACGGCTGGTCGCTCGTGGAGGCCCGCGCGCGCGTCGCTTGACGCTCGCTGCCCATGCGGCTCAAAGCGCGGCAATGAGCGATAGCCTCGCCACCTGGATTGAAACCACGCTCGGCGAGTGCCCGCGCGACCTCGCTCTCTACGAACGCGCGTTGACCCATAGCAGTCGCGAAGAGGGCGATTACGAACGGCTCGAGTTTCTGGGAGACCGCGTGCTAGGGTTGACGGTCGCAGCCTGGCTCTATGAGCGCTTCCCCGAAGAGCCCGAGGGCAAGCTCTCCTGGCGGCTGAATGCACTCGTCTCCGGGGCGGTCTGCGCCGAGGTTGCGCGTGAGATCGGCGTCCGGCCTCTCCTGAAGCTGGGCAAGCAGGCGCGCGACGACGGCGCGGACGACAGCGACAACGTGCTGGGCGACGTGGTCGAGGCGCTGATCGGCGCCTTGTTCCTCGAACATGGGTTCGCAGCAGCGCAGGCGTTTGTGCGGCGGCGCTGGGAAGACCGGCTCGATCACCAGCAGCGCGCGCCGCAGCACCCGAAATCGGCGTTGCAGGAATGGGCCGCCGCGCACCGCCGCAAGCCCCCGGTCTATGAAGTGACCGCTCGGGACGGCCCGCACCACAACCCACGCTTCACCATTACCGTCTCGATCAAGGGCGCAGGCGAGGCGAGCGCCGAAGGCACGTCGAAGCAGGAGGCCGAAACGGCCGCAGCCAAGGCCTTGCTGGAGCAACTGAAGTGACAAATCGATGCGGGCTGGTAGCCGTGGTCGGCGCGCCGAATGCCGGCAAGTCGACGCTCGTGAATGCACTTGTGGGGCAGAAGGTCGCGATTGTCAGCCCCAAGGCGCAGACCACGCGGACGCGGCTGATGGGCGTGGCGATCGCGGGCGAGGCGCAGATCATGCTCGTCGATACGCCCGGCATTTTCGAGCCGCGCCGGCGCCTGGACCGGGCGATGGTGCAGGCGGCCTGGGGCGGGGCGGCGGATGCGGACCTGATCGCTCTCATCGTGGACGCCAGGGCCGGATTGGGGCCCAAAGTGATGAGCATCGTCGAGGCGCTTAAGAGCCGGCCGGAGCCCAAGCTGCTGGTGCTCAACAAGGTCGATATCTCCGCCAAGGACAAACTGCTCGTCCATGCTCAGCGGTTGACCGACGCCCTGCCGTTCGAGGCCGTGTTCATGGTCAGCGCGACGACGGGCGACGGCATCGCTGACCTGAAGCAGGCGCTGGCCGAGCGGGTGCCGGAGGGCCCCTGGCACTTTCCGGAGGAGCAGGTCAGCGACGTCACGGACCGGATGCTCGCCGCCGAGGTCACGCGCGAGCAGCTCTACCTGCAGCTCCATGCCGAACTGCCCTACGCCAGCGCCGTCGAGACCGAGGCGTATAAGGAGCGCGACGACGGTTCGGTCGAGATCCACCAGCAGATCCTGGTCGCCCGGCCGACCCAGCGCGCGATCGTGCTGGGCAAGGGGGGCGCCCAGATCCGCGCCATCGGCGAGCGGTCGCGCATGGAGCTGACGCGGATCCTCGAGCGCAAGGTCCACCTCTACCTCCATGTGAAGGTGAAGGAGGATTGGGACGAGGATCGCGGCGTCTATCGCGATCTTGGGCTCGACTGGGTGGACTGAAGCACCTCGTCCACCCAGGCCGGGACGAGCTGGCTGGCCGGCCCCATGCGGCTTTCGCTGAACAGATAGCTGCCGGCGGAGGGCTCCAGGTTCAGCTCCAGCGCCCAGGCGCCATAGTGACGCGCGGTCTGGACGAATCCGGCAGCGGGATAGACGGCGCCCGATGTCCCGATCGAGACGAACAGGTCGGCTTGCGAGATCGCCGTGTCGATCCGGTCCATTTCGTACGGCATCTCGCCGAAGAAGACGATGTCTGGCCGCAGCTTCGGCGCGCCGCAGCCAGGGCAGGGCGGATAGTCGCCGAGGCCACCCTCCCACGGGTGCCGCGCGCCGCAGCCAGCGCACAGGGCGGACTTCAGCTCGCCATGCATGTGGAGCAGCCGCTTGGCGCCGCCCCGCTCGTGCAGATCGTCGACATTCTGCGTGACGATCAGCAGCTCGCCCGGCCATTCGGCATCGAGCCGCGCCAGCGCCCGATGCGCCGGGTTCGGCTCGACCTGCGCCAGCTTCGCTCGCCGCTCGTCGTAAAAGGCATGCACCAGCACCGGATCGCGCGCGAGCGCCTGGGGCGTGCACACGTCTTCCACCCGGTGCCCCTCCCAGAGCCCGTCCGGGCCGCGAAAGGTTGCAAGTCCGCTCTCGGCCGAGATGCCGGCGCCGGTCAGCACCACGATGTTCTGGATATCTCGCATGTCCGCTCCTTAGCCGATCCGAGCCGATTTGCCTTCTGCTCGCCGCAGGCGCAGGATCACTGCCGCACTCATGGGGAGGGTTGCTATGGCTACATTGTCCGCATCACCGCCACCGGCCTGGTTCCGGATCGCCGCCTGGCTGGCCGTCGTCTGGAACGCGTTCGGCGTTGTCATGTATCTGAGCTCGGTCGGCATGTTCGGCGATCCGATGGCCGGGATGAGCGAGGCCGATCGCGCCGCTGCGGAGTCGATCCCGGACTGGATCACCGGCGCCTTTGCGATCGGCACCATGACCGGCCTGATCGGCAGCATCGGGCTGGTCCTGCGTCGCAAATGGGCAGCCTCCGTGCTGATCGTCTCGCTCATCGCCTTGCTGGTCCTCGAAGGCTGGATCGTGTTCCTGAGCGGGGCGCTCGAAAGCTTCGGCCTGGCCGTGCCCGTCATGGTGAGCCTCGGCGCGGTGCTGCTCGCCTGGCTTGCGGTGCACGCCCGCAGGCACGGCTGGCTCGGCTAACGCACGACGATCGTGCCGCGCATGCCGAGCGCGGCCTGTAAGAGCCGGCCGCTGCGCAACTGGTAGTTGCCCGGCGCCGGCGCGACCAGGCGGATGCTGCGCCGTTCACCGGGCTTCAGCCGCACGGCGCCGCCGCTCAGCCGGGCGCGGTCTGCCGGCAGCACCTGTGCGGAGGTGAAGAAGCGGGGGGCATGAAAGCTGCGGCTGGCGAGCATGTCGTTGACCAGCTCCAGCCGCACCGGCTCGCCCGCGCGGAGCTCGATGCGGGGCGGGGTGAAGGCGAAGCTGCTCAGCCGCACCTCCACGTCGCGCGCCGTGCCCCAGTCCGGCGGTGGCGCAGCGCCGGTCATCACGAGCGCCAGCGGCAGCAGGATCGAGCGCATTGGTCCCTCCTTCACCCCGCTCAACGCGGCGGAGCCTTGTTTGCTTCCCCGAAATGATCGACAGCCAGCCGTCATGACAAGGATCGGGGTGTTGGGCGCCGCCGGGCGCATGGGGCGGGCGATCCGCGAGGCCGCCGAGGCGATGCAGGTGCCGCTCACGGGAGGTGTCGATCGGGACGGCGCGGTGTTCGGTGAGTTTGCCGACGTGGCGGCGCTGGCGGTCGGCACCGAAGTCCTGATCGACTTTTCGACGCCGGACGCGCTGGCGCGGCACCTGGACGTGGCGCGCGTCGATGGCGGCGCAATCGTGATCGGCACGACGGGCCTTACGCCCGAGCATCAACGGCTGATCGATGTCGCGGCGAAGGACGTGGCGGTGCTGCAGGCCGCGAACACGTCCTTGGGCGTCAACCTGCTCGCGGCGCTGGTGCAACAGGCGGCGGCCCGGCTCGGCTCCGACTGGGACATCGAAGTCCTGGAGATGCACCACCGCCACAAGGCCGACGCGCCGAGCGGCACCGCGCTGCTGCTAGGGCAAGCCGCCGCTGATGGCCGGGGCATCGAGCTCGCGCCGGTGCAGCATGATCGCACTGGCAAGCGCGAGGAGGGCGCGATCGGCTTCGCATCCTTGCGCGGCGGGTCGGTGGCGGGCGATCACCTGGTGGTGCTCGCGTCGGAGGGGGAGCGGATCGAACTCGGCCACCGCGCCGAGAGCCGCGCCATCTTCGCACGCGGAGCGCTCAAGGCGGCCCAGTGGCTGCACGGCAAGCCAGCAGGGCGCTACAGCATGGCGGACGTGCTCGGGCTGTGACTGCCGAGCACGTGTTCGAGTTCTTCCGGCGCCTGGCCGAGGACAATCCGTCGCCCGAAACCGAACTCGAGTTCGTCAACCCCTACACGCTGCTGGTGGCGGTGGTGCTCTCGGCCCAGGCGACCGACGCCGGCGTCAACAAGGCCACGCGCCGGCTGTTCGCCGAGGCGAGCACGCCCGCCGAGATGGTTGCTCTGGGGGAAGAGCAGGTCCGCGAGCACATCAAGACGATCGGGCTGTTCAACACCAAGGCGAAGAATGTCGTCGCGCTCAGCCAGGCGCTGATCGTCGACCATCAGGGTGAGGTGCCAGCGGACCGCGACGCGCTGGAAAAGCTGCCCGGCGTCGGCCGCAAGACGGCGAACGTGGTCATGAACTGTGCCTTTGGTGCCGAGACCTTCGCCGTCGACACCCATATCTTCCGCGTTTCCAATCGTACCGGCCTGGCGCCGGGCAAGACCCCGCTGGCGGTGGAGCTTCAGCTCGACGAGCTCGTGCCGCAGCCTTTCCGGCTGGGCGCGCACCACTGGCTGATTCTGCATGGCCGCTACGTCTGCAAGGCAAGGCGACCCGAATGCTGGCGCTGCGTGGTGCGGGACCTGTGTTCGTACGAGCCGAAAACGCCTGCTCCATGTTAGAGTGCGGCACCGGGTTCGCGGATGATCGTTGGCACTGTCCTGAGGAGGTCTCGATGCGTGCAATCCTGTTGATCACGACGGCGGCGCTGCTGGCCGGCTGCATGGCGACTCCCGAGCGCCAGGCGCGGGTGGAGCGCAACGAAGGGGCGGCCGTGCTCGCCGCCGACGGTCAGAGCTATGGCGACGGCGCGCGCGTCACCGGCCCGGCCCGCAGCTGCGTGCCGCTCCAGCAGATCCGCAACAGCCAGGTGCGGAGCGACCGGGTGATCGACTTCACCAGCGGCGCCGGGCGCCAGGCCTATCGCGTGGTGCTGAACCAGCCTTGCCCGCAGCTCGGCTTCGAACAGCGCTTCGCCTATGCGACGTCGCTTACCCACCTCTGCTCGCAGGATATCATCACGGTGCTGCAGGGGCCGCAAGTGATACGCGGGGCAAGCTGTGGGCTCGCCCCCTTCGTGCCCGTCGAGTTGCCGCGCCGCTGAGCCGTCGGGAGGGGGCATGCTCACGATCCGCGAGGACGATCTGTGCGGAGAGCCGACGCGCGCGCTGCTGGCGCTGCACCTGGCCGGCATGCGCGACGGCTCGCCGCCCGGACATAGCTTCGCGCTTGACCTCACGGGCTTGCAGGTGCCGGGCGTGACCGTCTGGAGCGCTTGGATGGGGGAGGCGATCGCCGGTATCGGGGCGCTGAAGCTGCTCGGTGATGGCCAGGGCGAAATCAAGTCGATGCGCACTCATCCCGACCATCTGCGCAAGGGTGTCGGCGCCGCGCTGCTGGAGCACAACATCGGCGAAGCGCGGCGCAAAGGCGTGTCGCGGCTCAGCCTGGAAACGGGCAGCGGCGCGACGTTCGAGCCGGCGCTCGCACTCTACCGCCGGCGTGGCTTCGTAAACGGGCCCGCCTTCGCGGACCATGTCCCGAGCTCGTTCAACCAGTTTCTGCACCTGGACCTGGGAGCGCGTTGACCGGCACACCCGCGCCGCGCTAAGCGAGCGCCACGCACCCGTAGCTCAGCTGGATAGAGCGCTGCCCTCCGAAGGCAGAGGCCACAAGTTCGAATCTTGTCGGGTGCGCCAACTCCCTCACTGGTCAGCCTTCTTCGGCACGTCGCCGCCGACCAGACCGCGGATCAAGAGGCTCCGGTGCGCGAGGGCGGTGCGGTCCAACGGGAGTTTGTAGAGGGTGCGGAGAAAGGTCTGGTCGGTTGCGGTCAGTTCGCGAGGGCCGGCTTTCGAGAAAAGCGAAAGGATCGAGTTGGGCGGCGCCTGTTCGCTGAGTCGGATTTCGGCAAGGCCGACAAGCGCGGCGTAATCGGCGACGCTGTCCACTGGAATGCCTTCGGCAAGCTTCACGTCAATGACAACTTTGGCCGCAATGATCCCGCGCAGCATCTGGCTGCTCAGGAAGCTCGAGCGATATTGCTGATGCACTAGGCCGCCCAGGACAACGGCGCCTGAGCCGGTGTCCATGCCCGCCGCTGGCGGTGTGTCCGTCGCCATCGGCCGAAGTCCGTCCTTGGTGCGCTCCTGGACGGTGTGCCACCAGCGGACGGGCGGGAAGTCGGCCTGCAAGAGCGCTCGGTCGCGCGCCGGCAGCTCCGAGAAGCCGCCGGTTCTGGCGGAAACCTCGCGAACCAGACCCTGCGCATCGCTGGAGAAGACGATCTTCAGATTGGGCGTGCACTGGGCTCGGGCGACTCTCGCGCCAGCCGCTGTGGCGACGGCGCGGATGCGAGCCTCGATCCTGCGTGCGACATCCTCGCGTACGTCGAGGGCGGCGGGGCAGATGGGATCGATCCACCTCGCCAGTGGACGCTCTGCAACGCCGGTCATCGCGACAAAGGCTTTCGCTTCCTCACGGATCTCCTCGGGCTTGCGGCCGATCACGTTGATCGTGTCGCTGGTGCTGCCCTGTGATGCGAACACGGGCGATGCGGCGAGGGTGGTGGTCAACAGGCCGATGATGACGGTCCGCATGGCGATCCCCTTCAGTTCCCTTGCCTCCGAATGTGTCACGACTTCGCGCCGGATGGAAGCCGGAGAGCCTAACCTGGATCAGGTTTCGTTTCAGGAACTTAACGATTTTGTCGGGCGTTCCTTCGAGGCGGGGCTGCAGTGGCCTCGCTGACTAGGTCAAGGATGCCAAAGTCCTTATGAATACGGTGTTTTTCGGCGCCGCCTCCGACGCTCAGACCAGACTGCTTACCCAGCCGCTGACCGTCCTCGAGACCGGCGTTTATCGCGGCCCGCACCTCTACAGCCATACGCCGATGGTCCGCATCATGGTGGATTTGGGCAGGCTCGAGGATTGGCCGACCAATCTCATCCCCGGCTTCAGCGAGCGACTGCTGGAAAAGCTACCCGGCCTGCGCCGGCATGGCTGCTCCTACCGGAAGCGCGGCGGGTTCGTGAAGCGGCTGGAGGAGGGCACCTGGCTCGGCCATGTCGCCGAGCATGTCGCGCTCGAGCTACAAACGCTCGCCGGCACCCGCACCACGCGCGGCAAGACGCGCAGCGTGAAAGGGAGGCCGGGGCACTACAATATCATGTTCGCCTACAAACACGAGCAGGTGGGGCTGCTGGCAGGCCGCACCGCGCTGGAGCTTGTCGATTCGCTGCTGCCGGAGGAACTGGCGGGCGTGAAAGGCCTTGATCGCATCGTGGAGGCACGTGGCGGGTTCGATCTGACGCGGCGGCTGGACGAGCTGAAGCGGCTGGTGCGGCGATCTGGCTTTGGCCCCACCACCCAGGCGCTTGTCGACGAAGCTGAGCGGCGCGGCATTCCCGTCATGCCGCTCAACAATGGGAGCCTCATTCAGCTTGGGCATGGCCGCTACCAGCAACGCATCCGGGCAAGCATCAGCGGCCGCACCTCCCAGATTGCGGTCGACGCCGCCGGCGACAAGGACTTCACCAAGGCATTGCTCGCCGACAGCGGTGTCCCCGTGCCGCGCGGCGTGGTCGTGCGTGACGTCGAGGAGGCGATCAAGGCCGCGCGGCGCCTGCGCTTTCCGCTCGTTACCAAGCCGCTCGACGGCAATCACGGGCGCGGCGTCACGATCGGCATCGCGGATGAGGATCAGCTGCGCTTTGGCTTTGCCCAGGCCCAAGCGGAAGCGAAGAACCGGCGCGATGTGATCGTCGAGCAGTTCTTCGCCGGGCGCGACCACCGCATTCTAGTCGTGAACGGTGAGGTGGTGGCGGTGTCCGAGCGCGTGCCCGCGCATGTGATCGGCGACGGCATGCGGACGATCGCGGCGCTGGTTGAGGAGATCAACAAGGATCCGCGGCGGGGCGAGGGTCACGAGAAGGTCATGACCCGGATCAAGATCGACCCGCTTGTGCTCGAATATCTGGCGCGCTCCGGCCTGGCTCCGGATAGCGTGCCGGGGCCGGGCGAGTGGGTGCAGCTACGGGCCACCGCCAATCTCTCCACTGGCGGCACCGCGATCGACCGGACGAACGAAATACACCCGGACAACGCCGATATCGCCCGCCGCGCCGCGCTGGTGATCGGCCTCGACATCGCCGGCATCGACTTCATGGCGCCGGATATTGCCAGGTCGGTGCGCGAGACGGGCGGCGGGATCATCGAGGTCAACGCGGCGCCGGGCTTCCGAATGCACATCGAGCCGAGCGAAGGGGCGCCGCGCGATGTGGCCAAGCCTGTCATCGAGATGCTGTTCCCGCGCGGCCGGCGCTCGCGTGTGCCGGTCCTGGCGCTGACCGGCACCAACGGCAAATCGACGACTGCGCGCATGTTGAAGCACATCCTGCGTTACACAGGCTGCAGCGTGGGCCTGACCTCGACCAGCGGCGTGTACATCAACGATGTGCTGGTAAACCCCGGGGACGCTACAGGGCCGCGCAGCGCACGCATGGTGCTGCGCGACCCGACGGTCGAGGTGGCCGTGCTGGAGACCGCGCGTGGCGGCATGCTGCGAGAGGGGCTCGCCTTTGAGCAGTGCGATATCGGCGCCTTCCTGAACGTCGCCGAGGACCATCTCGGACTGAAAGGTATACACACTGTCGAGGACCTCGCCGACCTGAAGGCGCTGGTGGTCGAGACGGTGAAGCGCGGCGGCACGTCGGTCCTGAACGCCGACGATCCTCTGGTGCGGACCAAGGCGCGGCGAGCAGGAGGCCGGATCGCCTGGTTCTCGCTGCAGGGCGGGGCTGACATCCCAGGCTGGCTGGCCGACCATGTCGAGGATGGCGGCATGGCCGTGATCCGCGAGCCCGGCGAGGAGGGCGGCTGCATCGTGCTGCACAAGGATGGGCGGCGCGAAGTGGTCGTGCAGGCCGGTGCGATACCGGCGACTCTGCACGGCATGGCCGAGTTCAATATCGCCAATGCCTGCGCGGCAGTCGCGATGGCTGTCGCGCACGGCGTGCCCTTGATCACCATCCGCTCGGCGCTGAGCAGCTTCCAGTCGACCTACGAGCAGAACCCCGGCCGGCTGAATGTCCATGACGCGCACGGCTTCCGCGTGATCATGGACTATGCTCACAATGTCGCCGGCCTGACCGCGCTTGGGAATGTGGTTCGGGGCCTCCGCCGCCGTCATCCGCGCACCATCGGCGTGATCTCGATCCCTGGCGATCGGCGCGACGAGGACATTCTGGAGATGGGGCGCCTTTCCGCCGAGCTGTTCGACGAGCTCGTCTTCCGCGAGGACCCCGCAACGCGCGGGAGGCCGCGCGGCGAGATCATGAGCTTATTGCAACGCGGGGCGATCGGGTCCGGCAAGCCGCAGGCGGCCGTTCATCTGGTCGCCGGGGAGGCGGAAGCCACCGATGTTGGCCTCTCGCTCGCCCAATCCGGCGATCTGGTCGTCATCACGCCGACCGAGGTCGACGCATGCTGGCGGCAGATCCAGTACCATAATCCTCGCAAGGCCGCGCCCGCGCCCGCTCCTCGCTTCGCGACGGTGGCATGATGGCCGAGTGGAGGTTGATCATCCACGGGGGCGCGAAAGAGATCGCGCCGGAGGAAGAGGCAGACAATCGCGACGGACTGACCGAGGCGATCGAGGCGGGGAGGCTGGTGCTCGCCGAGGGCGGCTCGGCTCTCGACGCGGTCGAGGCGTCGGTACGTGTCATGGAGCGGCTGCCGGTGTTCAACGCTGGCCGCGGCTCCGATCCGACCGTGCGCGGGCAGATCGAGATGTGCTCGGCCATCATGGACGGCGCCACGCTCGACATTGGCGGCGTCATGGCCATCGAAGGAGTGTGTCACCCGGTGAGCGTCGCCCGCGCGCTGCTGCGGGAGGAGGCCATCCTGTTGGCAGGCGAGGGCGCGACGCAATTCGCGCGCGACATCGGCGCGGAGCTTTGTGCTCTTGAGGAACTGAAGACGGCCGATCCCGCGAGCGAAGCTGCGGACATGCATGACACGGTCGGTGCGGTGGCACTGGACTCGCGGGGCGATCTGGCGGCCGCGACATCGACGGGCGGATTATCCGGTCAGATGTGCGGTCGTATAGGGGACAGCCCCATGCCAGGGTGCGGCTATTATGCGGAGAATGGCGTGGGTGCTGTCGCCCTATCCGGGCACGGCGAGGGAATCGCCCGGCTTCGGCTCGCGTCCAAGATCATGCACCGATTGAACGGCCTAGAGCCCGATAAAGCCATTCGTGACTCCGTGGCCGAAATGAGTCGGGTGGGCGGGGACGCGGGCGGCGTCGCCATCGATGCTCAGGGGCGGATCGGTTGGGCGCACAACAGCCCGGACTTCGCCGTGGCGAGCATTGCGGAAGGCGATAACAGCCCCGGCATGTGGTTGAGGAAACAGGACCGGTGAGCGACCAGGGCACTCTTATCATCATCGGCGGTCACGAGGAGCGCGACCCACAGGCGAAGCGAACGATCTTGCGTGAAGTCGCTGACAGGCTTCGGGGCGGTAAGCTCGTGCTTGCGACCGTCGCCAGCCACCAGCCCGAAGGCTATTTCGAGGATTACCGCAAAGCCTTTGCCGATCTGGAGATCGGCGAGTTGGTCGAGCTCTACCTGCATGATCGCTGCGAGGCGGAGGCGGAAGAAAAGCTCGCGGTGCTGGACGATGCCGCCGGCGTCTTCTTCTCGGGCGGAGACCAGCTGCGCATCACCAGCCAGGTGGGGGACACGCCGATCGAGCAAAAGGTTCGCGCACTGTTCGAGCGCGGCGGCCTGATCGCCGGCACGTCCGCAGGCGCCACCGCGATGAGCGAGACGATGCTGGTCAAGGGCACGAGCGCCGAGACGCACCGGATTGGCGATTTGCACATGGCGCCGGGCCTCGGCCTCATCCGCAACGTCATCATCGACCAGCATTTCGCCGAGCGCGGTCGTTTCGGGCGGCTGCTCGGGGCGGTGGCGCATAACCCGCGCGTGCTCGGGCTGGGCGTCGATGAGGACACGGCCGCGGTGGTCGAAGGCAGCCGATTCCGGGTGATCGGATCAGGCGCGGTCTATGTGTTCGACGGCCAGCACGTCACTCATTCGAACGTGGCCGAGGCGAGCCCGGAGCGCGTGCTATCGATGCACAATGTGAAGGTGCACGTGCTTGGGACCGGCGACGAGTTTGACCTGAAGGAGCGTAAGCCGATCCCGGCGCGGCAGGGTTAACCGCACCTCGGTTCGGAGTTACTCCAGCCAGTCTCGCATGTCGGGTGCGTCCACCACCTTGTACGGGATGCCCTTCGGCCCGAGGAACAGCTTCTCCATCTCGGCGCGCGTGAAGGGCCGGGAGCCCAGGCGGCCGAAGATGGCGATCTGCCCGCCTTGTTCGTCGACACCGCGGTCGCGATCAAGGCCCTTCGACAAGGCAAGGGCAGGGGACGGCGTCCGCGCCCAGGCGATCAGCTCCGGCATCGGCGCGGGGCTGAAGCCGTAGAAATTGGGCTGGCTCGACGGGCTGGTCAGCTGGATCACCTTCAGGCCGTTCCGCCCGTCCGCGACATAGCCGATCAGCGAGGCATTGGTGGTGCCGACGATCACGTCCTCGGCGTCGCTCAACTGGCCGCCGAACGTCTCCTTGCGGTAGAGGACCGGCGCGGTCGGCTTGGTCACGTTGACGATCGCCAAGCCCTCGCTCTTCGCCGCGACATAGAGATAAGTCCGCGCGACATACATCTTGCGGGCGTCGGCGAGCTGGATCGTGCCCGAGGGCACCGGCAGCGGCGCGCGCATGTTGGTTACGTCGAACAGCTTCACGCCGTCCTTGTCCGTGACCCAAAGGTAGCGGAACTGGATGGTGGAGGCGCGGGCGTCGACCAACGGCACCTCGGCGGTGAGCTTCGGCCGCTTCGGATCGTCGAGGTCGACGACCGCCAGGCCGCGCGCGGTGGTCACATAGGCGATGTGGCCGGCCAGCGTGATGTGCCGGGCGCCGGTGAGCGCGCCGCCCGGGTTCCAGGTGACGGTGCGCTTCAGGAAGTTGTTGCGGAACTCGCCATCGGCCATCGTGGTCACGTCGACGAGGATCAGGCCCTCCTCGGCATCCGTCACCACCGCATAGTTGTAGATCGGGTGGAACGGCTGCTCCTCGTTCATCTTCCGCATCTCGGGCGTGTTCCGGAGCGGGTTGATCGCCTGCATCGTCGGGATCGCCATGCAGGTGGCGTTCTTCGACTTCACATGCGTGTCGTGGCCAAGCTCGGAGAAGGGGCCGGTGACGATCGGCTCGGAGAAGCCCTTGTTGGCGATCGAGGCGACATCATAGACGCGGAAGCCGCCACGCCCTTCGGCGACATACATATATTCGCCGCGCAGCTGCAGGCAGCCGACGCGTCCGGCCGTGTTCTGGACGACGTTGCGGAAGATCTCCGGCGCCTTGGTCTCGCCCGACAGCTCGCCGTCGAAGCGCTCGCCGCGCGTCCACTCCTTCAGCTCGCGGCCGTTCCGCTCGACATGGAGCTTGTAGAAGTCCGGATAGGAATAGCGGTGTAGATAGGACCCGATCACCGCCTGCGGCTCGTCCCATTCGGTCACGCGCACCGCCTCGAACCCGCCTTCGAGCCCCGTGAAGGCGTGCAGGCCCACGAAGTTCACGAAGTTCGTGCCGAGCAGCAGCAGCTGGCTCATGATCGCATTATTGTCGTCGTTCGCCGACAGGTGGCAGTCCGTGCAGGTCTTGGTCTCGGTCTTGCGCACCGTGTGCGGGAAGTGCGGCGCGAAGGCCTGGCTCGAGAAGCCCGCGGACGAGACCGGCGGCTGCTGCACGTAGATGCGCTCGCGATTGAGGTTGGTCGAGGACAGCACCAGCGCCGAAGTCGACCGGATCGGGGCGATAATCGCGCCCTTGGTGGTCTGGTGGCGGCCGAGCTGGAACATCTCGTCGCGCGCAACCTGAGGGTTGTAGGTCGCGAAGTTGCGCGTCTCCTCACCCTCATATTTGTGCATGGTCGTCTTCCAGTTCGCCTCGATCGGCAGGTGGCAGCCCCCGCACGAGGTGGTCCAGGAAAGATGGCAGGTGAAGCAGGCCATCTTGTCGTCGCCATGCGCACGGTCGCCCATCGCCACGCCCGAGCCGAACTTGAACTGGCCGTCTTCTGCGCCGCGCTTCGACATCAGCTTGGCGCGCGCCGCCTTGGCATTGAAGTGGGTGGAGGAGCGGTCGACCGAGTCCTTGACCAGGCTCACCTTCCATTCGAGCTTCGGGTCGACGATCGAGCGCTGGATCAGCACCCGCTGGCCATGCTCGTCGGTGGTCCACTCGAAGCGGCGCTGACCGTCGGCGTTGCGGATGAGCGCGAGATTGTTGCCGCTCGGCGGGGCCGCGGGACCGGAGGTTAGCAGCGTCGGATAGGCGTCGGCCGTGCCGTGGCAGTCCTTGCACCCGATCTCGACCGCGTTCGCCACCTCGCCATAGATGAGGCCATTGCCGTGGCTGTCCTGCGCGAAATGGCAGTCGGCGCATTGCAGGCCCTTTTCGGCATGGATGTCCATCATGTGGACGGTCTTGCCAGGGTTGGTGCCGACCTCGGCGAACTTGCCTTCGCCGGCCTTGCGCCACTTCTCGGGATCGTTCGGATCGACGGTCTTGCCGTCGGCGTCGAGCAGATTGCCCTCGCGGTCGCGCTTCAGGATCGCGCGGAAGTTCCAGCCATGGCCGTGATAGTCGGCGAACTGGGTGTCCTTCAGCAGCGGATTGATGTCGTAGACATTGCGCAGGACTTCGAGGTCGCCCCACAGGCCGCGGACCGCCGCCGCTTCCGGATTGCGGTCAAGGATTTTGAAGGCCTCGGCCGCGGTCGGATAACGCTGCGTCTTGAACTTCTTCCTATACTCCTCGTCCGACATGCCGTCGGGCTTGGGGAACTTGTTCTCGGGTCCGGGCCACAGGAACGGCGCGTCGGACTCATAGTCCCACATGGTGTAGCCGAGATACGAGTTCAGGAAGATATTCGGCTGGTGCATGTGGCAGTTCATGCACTGGGCAGTCGGGATCGCCCGCGTGAAGGCGTGCTGGATCGGGTGCCCCTTCTCCTTCGCCGGCTCCTTCGCCGCAGAGCCATGCGTGCCATAGGCCTTCACCGCGCCGTGGCGGGGCGCCTTGCCGTGATCGTCGCCGTGCCCGTCGCCATGCGCGCGCTGCAGCTTGTTCGCGATCGTCGGATCGACGGTCGCCGTCTGCCCGTCGCGCCCGAATTTGGCATAGGTGAGGCTATGCCGCGGCTCGCGGTCGTTGGCATAGACGACGTGGCAGCCTGCGCAGCCCGAGTTGCGATAGTCCCCGGGCTGGTCATTGGTGCCCATGAACCACATGAACGGGTCGTTGAGGCGCGTCTTGTGGATGTTGAGCGCCGGGATCGCCACGCGCAGGCCGGTCGCCGGTCCGCGGTTCGACTGCTTCAGGTCGGGCCGGCCCGGCTCGTCGAGGCGCTGGATCGATCCGGTCGAGTTCGGCAGGCCGATCTCGGCGAAGTTCGAGTTGATCGTGCGGCCGCCGCGCTCGAACACGCGAAATACGTCGCCCGGCGGAATCACGGTCCAGGTCGGCAGCGGGTAGAGGACGGGGAGCGCGCCGCGCTTCTTCTGCTCATCGGTCACCGTGCCGTGCGGGCTGCCGGGCGACATGATCTTCGCCGGCTCGCCAGTGCGCGTATAGGCCTCGCCCAAGATGTAGTTCTTGAACGGAACGATGCCGTTATTATAGGCGGCGCCGCCCCACAGCATCGCGCCCGAGGCCATGATCGAACGCTCGGCCGCTTCGATCACTTCCTGGTGGCACGCTCCGCAGGACTCGCGCGCAACGCGATAGTCGGACGGATTGACGAAACGGATATACTCCGGCGCTTCCTTGTTCAGCAGCGTGTAGCTGCGCTCCGGGTTCGCCGAAGAAGGCCAATGCCAGCTCGCGGGATATTTCGGCAGCACGTGCGCCTTGTCGCGCAGGGCGACATAACGCGCATCGTCATGCTTCCAGCTGGGGTCGATGGCGTCGGGGATCGGCGTGCCGCCATGGCAATCGACGCAGGACAGCGCGACCGCTGCCGACTTGTGCATGGTGGGCGCGTCCGAGGCGGTGTGGCAGCCCAGGCAGCCGGCATTCTGCGCGGCCATGTCCTCCGGCGTGCGGTCGCGCGGGGCGGGCGGGAAATAGGGGTAGGTGCGCGCCACGGGCTTCTCGGCGGATGAGGCGATGAGCTCGGGGCCAGCGATCACGCTGCCGATGAGAGCACCGACTAACCCCAAGACCGTCCATGCCGAGCGAAGTCGAGGCACGCACTGCCCCTTCCTCTCCAAGGTGAGTGCGTCCCTCGACTTCGCTCGGGATTGACGGATGAGAGATAAGGCCCAGCGCATGTCAGTAGGTCAGAATCGCGTTGAAGAGGACGGAATAGAAGCGGCTGTCGCGCGGCGAGCTGGTGAACAGGTCACGAAAGCCCTTGCCCGGCTCGAGCACCGCACCTGAGAGGCGGAAGACGATGTTCTGGTTGGCCTTGGGCCGCCACACCGCCGCTGCCGAGAGGTCGAAGCCGATGTCCTTCGGGATCGAGCCCTCGACCCGCAGCGCCCGCAGCGTTGCCGTGTTCGCGAACCAGAGATGGTTGGCGTTGAGGCTGAGGCGGGTCGTGGGCGTGATGTCGAGATCGGCGCCCGCGCCGACCAGCACCGTGCCCGGATTGTTGAAGTTCGACTGGCCCTGTTCCTTGGAGGAGCGGAGCGAGTTCAGGATGCCGTTGCGGCCATTGATCGAGATCGCTCGGCCGCCGCCTGCGAACGGAATCGTCTGGCGAATCCAGTAGCTAGTGTCGGCGCCTGCGAAGATCGGGTTTTCGAAGATGGCGTCGAAGCCGGCTTCGGTGTTGTTGTACGGGTTCTTGTCGCCCGACGCGTACAGCGCAGCGCCGCGCAGCCGGATCCAGTTATAGTCGATCGACGGTTCCGCCGCGACGAAATAGCTCCGGATCTCCGCCTTGCGCGAGGTGAAGAAGTTGTTTCGGTCCTCACCGAACGCGCCATAGGCGGAGACGGTCAGGTTGAACCGGCCGAAATGGCCGTCGCCGTTATACCCGAGATAGACGACGTCGTACTCGCGCCCGCGCACGTCGCCGAGCAGGGCGGGGCGGACGGGAAAGCCGTTATCGTCCACCTCGATCCGGTTCTTCTCCCGGTTCATGTTGTAGACGATCGTCGCCTGGCTGGTGAAGCTCGGCACCGGCCAATCCTGGACATAGCCATTGGCCACGAACACCCAATCGTTGCGCGGGCGCTGGACGATCGAGTTCAGGCCCGAGTTGGTATCCTTCTCCAGCCGCCAGAACGCCGCCAGATTATACTGGAAGCGGTTATTGTCGCGATTGCCGAACAGGCGCACGCCCAGCTGCAGGTCGTTGAACAGGAAGCCGCGGAAATCGCTCTGGAACGGCTGGATGCCGATCCGGAGCGAGTCGAAGTCGAACCGGTCCGAGACGTTGCGCAGGTGCTTGTCGAAGAACAGTTCCTGCACGCCGAGAAAGTGATCGAGGCGCCGCCGGCCACGCGACGGCTCGACGAACAGCACGCGCCGCTCGGGCACCGTCACATAGTTGATGTTGTACGCCAGGCTGACGCGATACTCGACATCGGGCGGCTTGAAGGCGGTATAGCCCTTGGTCAGCGACGCGCCGAAGATGAACGTCTGCGAGAAGACGTTGCTGTACGGCCGCCCGAACACGTCATTGCTGTCCGGCCGCGTCGTGGTCTGGTTGCCGACGGGGATCGGAAAGCTGCGCGGCTCATAGACGCTGTCGGACGCCAGATTGAGCGAGAAGAACCAGTCCTCACCGGTCAGCCCCAGGAACTTGGGCGTGCGGCACTTCGGCAGCCCTTCCTTGTGGCGCCGCTCCTGCTCCTCCTCGGTCGGGATGCAGATCGGCCGGTCGCCCTTGTAGGTATTCTGGTTATACGGATCGAGGAAGCGTTCCTTCACGAGCCCCAGCGACTGGATCAGCCGCCAGCGGTCCGGCACCGGAAACTCGCTCGTGGGAAAGGCCTCAGGCGCCGGCGCGCGCACGGCACCCGGGTTCACCTGCTCGACCTTGTCCGGCAGTTCGCGCTGGGTGACGCCCGGCCGACGGCGGCCATCGATGAGGCCGGAGTCCGGCTGCTCAAGAATATCCTCCCCGTCTGGGCTGAGCCTGTCGAAGCCCTCCCTTTCTTGCGGACTCAACGCCATCGGCGGCGGTGGAGAAGAAGAAGGGGGGGCTTCGACAGGCTCAGCCTGCTCGGTTGAGGGTTGAGCAGACTGTCCGGCGAGTGCCAGCGCGATGAGAGAGGCAGACCAGAGCATCATATCCCCTGGCACACATTCTGGTCGTTGGTGTCGAGGAACGGCGCGAACGGGCAGTTGACGTAGCGCAGCCGCACGCGCCGTTCGTTCGTCACCTGCACCTCGATCCGGTCGGCCCGCTTCTCGGGCGGCGCGTGGCCGACCCCGTTGCCGACACGCTTGCCGCCATTGGCCAGCCCCAGGAAGCTGATCATGTCGTCCTGGTCGATACCGTCGCCGGATACGCCGAGGCCGCCCACGAGGACGCCATTGCGATAGACGGGCACGCCACCCGGGAAGATCTGCAACCCGTTCTGCAGCCGATTCTGGCCCGGCGCCGCATCGGGCAATTTGGTGCAGCGCTGCGGCGTGTCGGTCGGAGAGGCCCCGGTCACGAAGGCGAGGTGTTCGCCGAGGTTGGCGAGGATGAGTGCGCTCTGCAGGCCTGTCGAGAAGGGGTTGAACTGGGCGATTGGGCGCGAGAACGGTCCCGAAAGCGGCCGCACCTCGCCGTCCGGAAAGTAGGGGCGCGACACGTTGCCGACCGCGCGATCGGAGAAGGCGAAGTTGCCGGTGAGCGCTGCCGGATCGTTGAAGAAGGTCCGCGCCTTGGCGACGAACGCCCGCACGTCCGGGTTCGGGTCGGCCAGCAGGTCGGTGGCCGCGTTCGGGTGCGAGTGGAAGTTGACCGACCGCGCCTTCTGCAGTGACACGTCCGTGCCGAAGATCGGTGCATCGGGCGAGCGGACGATGCCCAGGACGGCGCCGTTCGTGTCGACGAGCGAGATCGTGACCTGGATGCGGCTGTCCAGCGGCTGCCGAATTTGCGCGCGGCCGCGGCTCATGATGATGAACGCTTCTTCCAGGATCGCGCGCGCCTCGGTGGCGGTGAGTGGTGCACCAACGCCGGCAGTGGCCGCACGAATCGGGAAGCGGTTGTTGCCCGACCCGTCCGTCAGAATGAAGGCGTCGATATTGTTGAACTCGGAGGCCGTCGCCTTGCGATAGCCGGACGCTTCGCTGCCATAGGGCGTGCCCGCGATGACCGTCGCGTTCGAATAGCCGCGCACGGCGACGAGCTGGCCGGCAGTGCCGTTGATCGTCGGAAAGCCTGGAGCCGAAGCGGGCGTGCTCCGTAGGCCTGACGGTGCTGCCTCCGAATAGCGCAGCAGCGTGCCGTCCACGCTGATCCGGCTGGCGCGGATCGTCTCCGGCGCGTCGAAGCCGATCGTGCCGGCCAGCGCGATGAACTCGTCATCCTCGACATCCGTGTCGGTGACGTTCGGATCGAAGGTGTAGCCGCCGTCGGAGAGCACGCCGATGCCGCCCACCACGACACCATTTTTGTAGAGCGGAAACCCGCCCGAATCCGCCGCCAAGCCTAGCGGTGAGCGCTTGGGGCCAATGAACGCAGCCGGTCCGCCTGCGGGCAGGAAGCGGGCGTTCAGGTCAGAACAGGGAAGCTGGCTGAACTGCACGCCGAATAGGGGGCCGCTCTCGAGACCCACGGCGCCCGGAGCAGGCGGGAAGTGCTGCTGAACGATCTCGCTCGCAGTCCGGGTGGAGAAGGCGTTGCCGCCAGAGGACAGGTAGGCGCCGGTGACGGCCTTGGCGATGGCGGCGCCTGCCGACGGAACCTGCAGGCCCTGAACATCGATGTTCTGCCCGTTCGGCGCATCCGAGATCTTGGCTAGGGCCGGCGCGCCGTTCTGCGCGAAGACGGCAAGAACGTTGCCGACCCGATCAACGACCGCGATGGTTGCCGGGCGCCCGCGCGCGGTTGCTTCGGCGGCGGCCTGGGCGATGATCTGCTGCACCTCGGCAACGGTCAGCGCCTCCTGCGCCGGCGGCGTGAACAACGCCGAAGGTGAGGGGCTGGGGGAGGGCGTCGCAGCGGGCGAGGGCGAACTGTTGCCACCGCCGCCGCACGAGGCGAGCAGCAAGGAGGCCAGCACGACTCCCGACACCCAACTCCGTTCGCTTCGAGCGAAGTCGAGAAGCGGAGCTGGGTCGGAAGCGCGTGTCTCGACTGCGCTCGACACGAACGGGAATTCTACTCTGAACATCAACGCAACGTCCGGATGGTCCGTGCCGCGCCGCCCAGCGCGCGACGGAATTCGAGGGGCTTGTAGCTGTTGGGCTCTCGCACCGCGGCATAGGCGCGGTTGATCTCGGCCCGGATCGAGCCCGCGGCATTGCCGTTCACGCCGCCGCCATTCACCAGCGAGTTGAGGAGCGTGTCGACCGCCATGACCGCCTGCACGCTGCCCTCGTAATCGGTGAAGCGCGGGCTGATCGCCTCGCCGGCAATCGTGTCGATGATCGCGAAGGTCTCGGCCCGGCCGAAGCTGCGGCGGGCGAAGGCATCGGCCAGCGCCCCCGCCGTCTGCCGGAGCCGCGCCGCGGCGGCCACCGCACTGCCGCGATCGCGGCTCAGCGCCTCGTGGAAGGCCCGCGTGTCGGCGTCGAAGCGGCGCGCGAGGTCCGGCGCGATCACGCGTGCTGCCGCCGAGAGCATGATCATGTTCTCGTCGTTGAAGGCGGGCATTCCTTCCGGGATCGGCCGTGCCGGGTTGCGCATGTTCGTCGGCCGCGCGCTGGGCTCGTCGGAGATGCGGCGGTGGCAGGTGTGGCAGTCGAAGAAATAGAACTCCGGGAACACACCTTCCTGGCCGATGCGCGGGGTCGAATAGAGCGTCAGTGCGCGCTCCAGCGCCATCGCCTGGCCGGTCGCCCACATGCGGACGTTATCGGTCTTGCCCTTGCGGCGCGCATAGTCGGCGTCTTCATTGTGATGCTGCTGGAGCGTCGAGAAGAGGTCGAGCTCGAAGGCGATCCGCGGGTGACCCGCCGCCATGATGCGGTGATTGACGAACTGGCCCGGATCGGCGCTGCCGAAGTGGCAGTCGAGGCACACGCCCGCGCGCACCTTGGCATTCTCAAGCGGCACCATACCCTGTGCCACGTTGCGCGCATGGCTCGCGCCGACCGTGTAGTGCGATTGAAGCCAGTTCTGCGCACCGCCATGGCAAGCCTCGCAGCCGATCGCGTCCGCCTTCTGGAAGCGCGGCCCGCGGTTCGGCGCCCGATCGGCATGGCAGCCGAGGCACATGGGGGCGGCGGTCGGGTCGCCGATGCCCAGGCGCGCGGCGATCGCACGGCCGCGTTCCGTCGAGATCAGCTGCAAGGCGCGGCTATGGGTTCCGCCGGCGGTCGATGGTTCCTGCCACAGCTTGATCTCGTCCTGGCGGACGACCTTGCCGTCGCCTTCCTGGCGACCATGGCAGGTTGAACCGGAACAGCTGGCGACGCCCAGATGGGCAGCGGCGGTGTCCGCCGCGGACTGTGCCGTCGACGGGGCAGACCCGAAGGCAATGATCAGCGCGACGGCGACCAGCCCCAGGCACAGGCAAAAGGCCAGCCCGGCAGCAGCGCGCGCGCGCAGGCTCGCTACAACCCCACTCATGACTCGCGCTGGCCCCCCAAGCTGACCTGATCCGGCGTACGCGACCCGCCGTGTTCTTTTATGTGCCCGTTATGCTGGCCCGGCGCGCCGCTGGCAAGCCGGTCCAAATCATTTCGCCGTGGATATTGTCAGCAAATCCATGCTGATCGATTAAGAGGCGCCAAGCGGAGGGACAAAATGGAAGGGGATAGCGGATCGAGCCTCGGGTGGGCGCTCGGGCATCTGCATTATCTGCTGCTGGTCGCGGCGATGCTGCCGGCGCGTCTGGTGCGGGTCCGGATCGGCGTGGTGGCGGCCGCCATCGCCGGCATCCTCGCGAGCGGCGTGTTCGCGTTCCAGCCGGCAGCCTTGTTCTGGAACTCGATGCTGTTGTTGGTGAACGCGGTGCTGCTGCTCCAGTTCGTGCGGAGCAACGCCGCCGTTCGCTTCACCCCCGACGAAGAGCCGATGCTTAGCGCTCTGCTGCAGGGCCTGCCGAGGACGCGGGCGCGGCACTTTCTCGATCAAGGCCTATGGCTGAACGGCAAGCCGGGCGAATCGCTGATCCGCGAGGGCGAGCCGGTCACCCACCTCTTCTACATCGCCGAGGGTGAGGCCGTGGTGACGAGCGGCGGCAAGCCGGTCGGCCGCTGCGGTCCGGGCGATCTGATCGGCGAGGTCACGGTGCTTTCTGGCGAGACGGCGAGCGCCACCGTCACTCTTGAGCGCGCCGCCCGCATGTGGTGCGCGCCCGCCGAGTCACTCCGCCTTTATCTCGACGCCCATCACGATGTGCGTCACGCCGTCGAACAGAGTTTCGCCGCCGCGCTGCGTCACAAGCTGCAGGAGATGAACCGCGCCGTGGCGGAGGCGGGCGGACTAGCCCGCTGAGGCGCGGCGCTGGTTCAGCACTTCATAGGCCATCACGGCAGTTGCGACCGCGGCATTCAGGCTGTCGGCCTTGCCCAGCATCGGCATCTTCACCAGCAGATCGCATTCCTGCTCATAATCGGCCGGCAGCCCCTGCGCCTCGTTACCGACGAGTATGAAGGCCGGCGAAGCGTAGCGTGGTGACTGGTAGTCGATCTCGGTGCGGAGGCTGGTCCCGATCAGCTGACCCGGCCCCTGCCGCAGCCACTGCACGAACTCGGGCCAGCGCACCGCCGCGATCTGCTGGGTGAACAGCGCCCCCATACTGGCCCGCACCGCCTCCACCGAGAAGGGGTCGACGCAGTCGTCCACCAGAACTAGCCCGCCGCCGCCGACCGCGTCCGATGTGCGCAGGATCGTGCCGAGATTACCCGGATCGCGCAGCGCCTGGGCAACGATCCAGATGTCGGCAGAGCTGCGGTCAAGCTGACCGAGCGGAGTCAGCCGATCCCGATAGACGCCGACCAGGGTCTGGGCATTCTCCTTGCCTGACAGTTTCGAGAGAATGTCGGGCGTGGTCTCGATCACCTCGCCGCCGGCTGCTTCCGTTTCTGCGATCAGCGTTTGGGCGAGAGGGTGCGTGGCGCCGTCGGGTGCGAAGAACAGCATCTCCGGCAAGGCGCCCTCCTCCCGCGCCTCGGTCAGAATACGCAGGCCTTCCGCGAGGAACAGGCCCTCCCGCTTGCGATGCTTCTTGTCGCGGAGCGAACGGACGCGCTTAACCGTCTCGTTGGAGAAGCCGGTGATCTGGCGAATCAAGGCTAGTCTTCGCCGAACTTGTTCTCGACGAGTTGGACGAGTTCGAAGACTGCCTTCTCGGCGCCATCTCCTTCGGCGCTGATCTCGATTTCGTCGCCCATCGCGGCGCCCAGCATCATCAGGCCCATGATCGATGTGCCGGTGACGCTCGACCCGTCCTTGCGCACCTCGACCTTGGCGGGCAGGCCGCTCGCCAGTGTCACGAACTTGGCGCTCGCCCGTGCGTGCAGCCCGCGCTTGTTGGTGATCTGTACGGTCCGCGAGACCTGGCTCATGCCGCCTCGCCGAGCACTTCGGAGGCGACCGAGATGTATTTGCGGCCCGCCTCACGTGCGGCGGCTACCGCTTCCTTCACGCCCATCGTCCGCCGGGCGCCTTCCAGCCGGATCAGCATCGGCAGGTTGATGCCCGCGATCACCTCGACCCGCCCCGGCTGCATCAGGGAGATGGCGAGGTTGGACGGGGTGCCGCCGAACAGGTCGGTCAGCACGATCACGCCGCGCCCGCCGTCCACGTCGCGGATCGCCTTGGCGATGTCGCCGCGGCGCAGCTCCATATCGTCGTCCGGGCCGATGCAGATCGCCGCCACGGCCGATTGCGGGCCCACGACATGCTCCATCGCGACGACGAATTCCGCGGCGAGCCGTCCATGGGTCACCAGCACAAGTCCGATCATTTCGTCACAAAATCCTTCAGCGAGCCTTTGGGCTCTTCGATCGCGTCCCGTGGAGCGGACGCGAGATCGCGATGCGCGACCGTGGGCGAAAATCCGGCGTCGCGCAACCGGTTGGCGACGCGTTCCGCCACGTGGACGGAGCGGTGTCTTCCTCCGGTACACCCGAACGCCACTGTCACATAGGCCTTGCCCTCCGCGGCATAGCGCGGGAGCAGGGTCAGCAGCAGGCCTTCCATTTGGCCGACCGCGGGCTCGTAAGCAGGGTCTTCCGCGATATACGCGCCGACCGGCGCATCGAGGCCCGTCAGCGGCTTCAGCTCCCGATCCCAGTGCGGATTGCGGAGGAACCGCAGGTCGAAGACCAGGTCGGCATTGCGGGGCAGCCCGCGGGAAAAGCCGAACGACATGACCGACAGCACGGTCTCCGGCCCGCGCTCCGGTGCGAAGCGGGTTCGCAGTTCGTGCTGGAGCTCCGCACGGCTGAGATTGGTCGTGTCGAGCAGATGATCGGCGGCCTCGCGTAGCGATGCGAGCAGCTCGCGTTCGCGGGCGATGCCGTCCGCGGCTGGGCGGTCGAGGGCGAGCGGATGCGGGCGCCGTGTCTCGGCATAGCGGCGCTCGAGTTCGGCGCCCGCACAATCGAGGAACAGGGTCGCGACATCGAAGTGCGAGCGCTCCCGCAACCTCGCGATGCGGCGCACCACGCCCGCCGACTCGAAGCCCCGAGTGCGCGAGTCGATGCCGATCGCGAGCGGGCGATGATCCTGCGCTCCGGGTGTAGCCGGCGGCGTGTCGAGCAGCCGGTCGAGCAGCTTGAGCGGCAGGTTGTCGACGACTTCCCACCCCAGGTCTTCCAGCGTGTCGAGCGCGGTCGACTTGCCCGCGCCGGACATGCCGGTCACCAGCAGCAGCCGTTCCGGATCGATACGCTCGCTCATGCCGGCAGGCCAAAGGTGCGAAGCGCAAGCTCCACCTTGATCGGGGCGGATGCTTCGAAAGGCGACAGGGCCACGAGCGGCAGTTCGCAACCTTCGATCAGCCGGGTGCGGGGTTCGGGCATGCGCGCGGCCTCGGCTGAAAGGTCGACGATCAGGGCGACGGGTACGGAACGCTGATGGTCCATAGCAACGATCCCGACACCGCGCACCTCTATCCTGCCGGCGATTGTTTCGGGTGGAGAGGCGAGCAGGCGGTCCCCTCCAACCTCGACCACCACTTGGTCGTCGCTGATGAGGGCCGCCCCACGGTCGATCAACCGGAGCGCAAGATCGGATTTGCCGGCTCCCGAAGCGCCGGTGAGCAGCACCGCCCGTGTGCCAATCGCGACAGCGGTGGCATGAATAAGCTGGCTCATGCGGCGGCGGGCAGGCGCAGGATGAAGGCAGCCCCATGCGGCCGCTCATCCCGCGTCTCGACCTCAAGTCGCCCGCCATGCCCGTCGGCGATCGCGCGGGCGATGGCGAGGCCGAGCCCCGAATGACCCTCCGCGCGCTCCGAGTCCTCGCGAACGCTGGTGAAGCGCCGGAAGATGGTCTCGCGCAGCTCCGGCGGCACGCCCGGGCCCTGATCCTCGACGCGTACCAGCACTTCGTCGCCCAAGCGGGTCGCAGTGATCTGCACCACCGCATTGTCGGGCGAGAAGGAGACGGCGTTGTCGAGCAGGTTTTCGACGATCCGCATCAACCGGAACTCGTCGCCGCGCACCACGGCCGTTTCGATCCGAGGTCGGGCATAGGCGACCTGCACACCGCGCTCGCTGGGGCCGCGCAACTCTCGAGCGCGCAGCATCGATTCGATCACCGGGCCGAGATCGATCCGCTCGAGCCTCGCGCGCGACAGCTCGGCATCGAGCCGGGAGGCCTCGGCGATATCCGTGATCAGCCGGTCGAGCCGCCGCACATCGTCCTGGATGATCGCCATCAGCTGCGCGCGCTGGCCGTCGTCCTGGACCTTCGGCAGCGTGTCGATCGCGGAACGGAGCGAGGCGAGCGGGTTCTTGAGTTCGTGCGTCACATCGGCCGCGAAGGCGTCAGTCGCGTCGATGCGCTGGCGGAGCGCCTGCGTCATGTCGGCGAGTGCCTGGGCGAGCGAGCCGATTTCGTCGCGGCGGCCGTGCAAGCGCGGCACCACCACCTCACGCTCACGGCCAAGCCGCACGCGCACCGCCGCTCGCGCCAGCTTGCGCAAAGGCCGGACGATCGTGCGAGCGAGGAAGACCGAAAGCCAGGTCGAGAGTCCGGCAACGATCAGCAGCAACACCCCAAGGCGAAAACGCTCGGCGCGTACGATCCGGGTCACGTCGCGCGCATTGCTGGTCATCAGGAGCGCGCCGCCCTGGCCGAACGGCGCCGCCGCCGTGATCATGAAGGTTCGGTCGGGTGCGAAGCTTTCGGCTGCCAGCCCCTTCTGCTGGGTGAGAGCCTCCCGGATCTCCGGCCAGGCCTGCGCACGGTCCGGCATGGGCTCTGTATAGCTGCGGGGCCGGCGTGCGCTGACGACGAAGTCCACCACGCGATCAAGGAAGCGCGCCACATGCCGCTGCCATGCTTCTTCTGCCGGATCGCGCAGCATGTAGTTCTGCCCGCCGATCCGCCAGCTATCAGCCAGCAGCCGCCCGTCGGGGGCGTAGAGCCGCAAACGGCTCCCCGTCCGCTCACCCGCCGCCGCGAGCAGCGCCGGCCGACGCTCGGCCGGAACATTGCCCAGTGCATCGTGGATCAATCCCAGCTCCCGCACGGCCCGCTCGATGCGGAAGTCGATCAGCCGTGCCCGATAGCTCTGGAGGTAGAAGAAGCCGCCGGCGAGCAGCGCCAGCGCGAACACGTTGACTGCGAGGATGCGCGTGCGCAGCGACACGCGCCCCGACCAGCGCAGCGGCGGTTCGGGCGCATCAAGCCTCAGCAAAGCGGTAGCCGGCGCCATAAAGGGTTTCGATGCCGTCGAACTGCGGATCGACCTGCCGGAACTTGCGGCGGAGGCGTTTGATGTGGCTGTCGATCGTGCGGTCATCGACATAGACATCGTCCTGATAGGCCGCGTCCATCAGCTGGTTGCGCGATTTCACGACGCCCGGCCGCTGAGCGAGCGACTCGAGGATCAGGAACTCGGTCACGGTGAGCGAAACGTCTCCGCCTTTCCAGGTGACGCGGTGGCGGGCGGGGTCCATGACCAGCTCGCCTCGCACCAGCGGATCGGGCGCCGCCTCGTTTGCCGCCTGCGGCTTGCTCAACTCGACGCGGCGCAGGATGGCCTTGATGCGGGCGATGAGCAGCCGCTGGGAGAAGGGCTTGGCGATGTAATCATCGGCGCCCAGCGCCAGCCCGAGCGCCTCGTCCAGTTCGTCGGTCTTGGACGTGAGGAAGATAACCGGGAGCGCGCTCCGCTCGCGCAGCCGCCTGAGCAGCTCGAGCCCGTCCATGCGCGGCATCTTGATGTCGCAGACTGCAATATCAGGAGGATTGTCGAGCAGTGCCTTCAGCGCCGCCTCGCCATCCGAATAGAGCCGCGTGACAAAGCCCTCCGACTGTAGCGCGATCGACAGCGATGTCAGGATGTTCCGGTCGTCATCGACCAGCGCGACGGTGGCGGTCATGGGCTAGTGCGATCTCAACTCAGTGCGTCCCTCGACTGCGCTCGGGATGGACGGAACTCCTCAGGTCGCCATCCCATACCCGTCCATGCCGAGCGAAGTCGAGGCACGCACTGTTTCTACTTGCATCGAGTATCACGCTCCCTCGGCGGAACAGCCGCTGCGCTCAACGCCTTCCAGTCGGACCGAAACAGTGCTTCCTTCTTCACGCGGGACCACGGCTTGATCCTGTACTCCGCTGCTCTTGCCTCATCCCTGGTCGGGAACACCTCGCACCACATGAGTTCGACCGGAAGGCGTGCCGCGGTAAAGCCGTCATACGTCCCGCGCTTGTGCTCGGCCAATCGGCGTTCGAGATCGTCGGTCTGGCCTGTGTAATAGAGGCCGTCTGAACAGCGCAGAACATAGCAATAGAAGGCCATAATTCAGTGTGTCCCTCGACTGCGCTCGGGATGGACGGGTTTCTGTTGCTCATCCACTCCGACCGCTCTTGCCCAGCGAAGTCGAAGCACGCACTTACTCCGGCAATCCGCTCACCGGACGTACCACCAGCGCGCCGTCCTCCACCCCCATCACCCGCATGCAGGTGCCGGCGCCTGCGTCCGGGCCGCGGACGTTCCACTCGCTGTCGTCCACGCGCGCCCGGCCGCGGCCGTTGACGATCGCGGTGGTGAGCTCCACCGTCTCGCCGACCAGCCGCGAGACCCGGTCGTTCAGGAGCGGGTCGGCCGAGGGCACCGGGTTCGCCTTGTACCAGGCGCGGCCGCCCCAACTCGCCAATACCGAGAAGACGGCGAACAGAATGAGCTGAAGCGCCGCTGCCGGCTCGCCTGCCAGCGTGATCAGGCCGGTCAGCAGCGCCGCGGCCGCGATCCAGATCAGGAACACGCCCGGTACCAGCATCTCGGCGGCGGCGAGCACGGCCGCCGCAATCAGCCAGTACCAATAGCTGTCCAGGTTCATTGGCCGGGATTCTCGAAGGGACCGGGTCGGCGCGGGGGCTCTCGGTTCCCGAGATCCTTGGCGAGTTCGCCGATGCCGCCCAGCGTGCCGATCAGCTGCGTGGCCTCGACCGGAAAGAGAATCGTCTTGGCGTTTGGCGAGGTCGCAAACTCGCGGACAGCCTCGACATATTTCTGCGCGATGAAATAGTTGATCGCCTGGGTAGAACCGGCCTCTATCGCCTGGCTGACCATCTGCGTTGCCTTGGCTTCGGCCTCCGCCGCGCGCTCGCGCGCCTCGGCGTCGCGGAAGGCGGCCTCGCGACGGCCTTCGGCTTCGAGGATCTGCGACTGCTTCTCGCCTTCGGCGCGCAGGATTTCGGACGCCCGCATGCCTTCCGCTTCGAGGATCGACGCGCGCTTGTCGCGCTCGGCCTTCATCTGCCGCGCCATTGCGTTCGAGATGTCGGCCGGCGGCCGGATGTCCTTGATCTCGACGCGCGTGATCTTGACGCCCCAGGGACTGGTCGCGTGATCGACGACAGCGAGCAGCCGCGCATTGATCTCGTCGCGCTTCGAAAGCAGCTCGTCCAGGTCCATCGAGCCCATCACCGTGCGCAGGTTGGTGGTCGTGAGCTGCATGATGGCAATGTACAGGTCCGAAACTTCGTATGCCGCCTTGGCGGGATCGAGCACCTGGAAGAACACCACGCCATCGACCGCGACCATCGCATTATCCTTGGTGATGATCTCCTGGCCGGGGATGTCGAGCACCTGCTCCATCATGTTCACCTTGCGGCCGACACGGTAGAAGAAGGCGGGGTAGAAGTTGAAGCCGGGCTTCGCGACCGTCACGAAGCGGCCAAAATATTCGATCGTATATTCATGGCCCTGGCGCACGACCTTCACGCTGGATGCGAGATAGATGAAGACCAGGATCAGGACGAATAAGGCGGCAGTCTCGGCCATGAAGCGCTCCCCCCAGAGATGCGTCGGTTATGCGGCTAGCGCGTGTGCGCCGCAATGGTTACATGGCCCGCCACGCCGTCACAGACCTTAAGGATTCGCGCTGGCCATGGACATCGAACTCGGGCTCACCTTCGACGATGTCCTGTTAAAGCCTGCTGAATCCGAGGTCCTGCCGAGCCAGGCGGACACGCGCACCCGGCTTACGCGGGGCATTTCGCTCAACATCCCGATCCTGTCCTCGGCGATGGACACCGTCACCGAAGCCGAGATGGCGATCGTGATGGCGCAGCTTGGGGGGATCGGCGTCCTCCACCGCAACCTGTCCGTGGAAGATCAGGCGGCCGCTGTCCGCCAGGTCAAGCGGTTCGAAAGCGGCATGGTCGTCAATCCGATCACGATCGCGCCCACGGCGACTCTCGCCGAGGCGCAGGCGCTGATGGCCGAGAACCGCATTTCGGGCATTCCGGTCGTGGAGGCGTCGGGGCGGCTGGTCGGCATTCTCACCAACCGCGACGTCCGCTTTGCCGGCAACCCGAACCAGCCCGTTTCCGAGCTGATGACGCACGACAATCTCGCCACCGTCCCGGCCGATGTGAGCCAGGACGAGGCGCGGCGTATCCTGCATCAGCGCCGGATCGAGAAGCTTCTGGTTGTCGACGATGCTTATCGCTGCATTGGCCTGATTACCGTCAAGGACATCGAAAAGGCGGTGCTGCACCCGAACGCGACCAAGGACGCGTCGGGCCGGCTGCGCGTCGCAGGCGCGACCACCGTCGGCGACAAGGGCTTTGAGCGCACCGAGGCGTTGCTCGATGCCGAATGCGACCTGATCGTGATCGATACGGCGCATGGCCATTCCAAGATGGTTGCCGAGTCCGTGTCCCGTGTGCGGAAGCTGTCCAATGCCGTGCAGATCGTCGCGGGCAACGTCGCGACGGCGGAGGCGACCCGCGCGCTCATCGATGCGGGCGCCGACGCCGTGAAGGTCGGCATCGGCCCGGGCTCCATCTGCACAACTCGGGTCGTGGCCGGCGTCGGCGTGCCTCAGCTCTCGGCCATCATGGACTCGGCGCGCGAGGCGGCGAAGTCCGGCGTGCCGGTGATCGCCGATGGCGGGCTGCGCACGTCGGGCGACATCGCCAAGGCGATCGCCGCGGGTGCTTCGTCAGTGATGGTCGGATCGCTGCTCGCGGGCACGGAAGAGGCGCCGGGCGAGACCTTCCTGTATCAGGGCCGAGCGTACAAATCCTATCGCGGCATGGGGTCGGTGGGTGCGATGGCGCGCGGCTCGGCGGACCGCTATTTCCAACAGGATATCAAGGACCAGCTGAAGCTTGTTCCCGAAGGGATTGAAGGCCAGGTGCCGTTCAAGGGACCGGCGCGGGACGTCATTCACCAACTCGTCGGCGGCGTGAAGGCGGCGATGGGCTATACCGGCGCGCGCACGATCGACGAACTCCAGGCGCGCGCCCGTTTTGTCCGGATCACCAATGCGGGGCTGCGGGAAAGCCATGTGCATGACGTGACGATCACGCGAGAGGCCCCGAATTATCCTACACGCTGAGACCCGCGGTTGACCCCCTCCGCTCGCGTCCAATCGGCCATCGAGCTGCTGGATTTGATCATCGCCGCCGCAAGGGACGCCGGCCCCGCCGCTGACACGCTGATCGCGACCTATTTCAAGACGCGCCGCTATGCGGGCTCGGGCGATCGGCGCGCCGTGCGCGAACTCGTCTATCGTGCGGTCCGCCGCGCAGGGGAGCGGCCGTTGAGCGGGCGAGCCGCCATGCTCGGGCTCGCCGCAGAGGACCCAGACCTCCGGCCGCTGTTCGACGGCTCCCCGCACGGACCGGCGGCGATCGCGGAGGAGGAGCCGGTTGCGCCGGCAGGAACGGTGCCGGATTGGCTCGCGCCGAAGCTCCAGCACGTCGACACGCCCGCGCTCCTCGATCGCGCGCCGCTCGATCTCCGTGTGAACCGGATCAAGGCCAGTCGCGACGAGGTCCTCGCCGCACTTCCCGAAGCTACTGCCACGCGCATCGCCCCGATGGGCGTGCGCTTGGCGGATCCGATCCCGGTCGAGCGCCACCCGCTCTACCTCGCCGGTGCCGTTGAGGTGCAAGACGAGGGCAGCCAGCTGATCGGACTCGCCTGCGGCGCTGCACCTGGGGAGACCGTCATTGATCTGTGCGCCGGAGCAGGCGGCAAAACGCTTGCGCTCGCAGCCGACATGGGCGGGTCCGGGCGGCTGATCGCCTGCGATACGGACCGTGCTCGGCTGTCGCGCCTGCCGGAGCGTGCGGCCCGGGCAGGCGCAACGGGGATCGAGACCCGCTTGCTCAATCCGGGCCGCGAAGCCGAGATGCTGGCCGACCTGGCTGAAACCGCCGACGCCGTGCTGATCGATGCACCCTGCTCCGGCACCGGCACCTGGCGTCGCAACCCGGAGTCGCGTTGGCGGCTCACGCCCGAGCGGCTGGCGCGGCTGACTGCCCTGCAGGCGCGACTGCTGGAGCTGGGGGCCGGCTTGGTTCGACCCGGCGGGCGGCTTATCTATGCGGTCTGCTCGCTGCTGGACGAGGAGGGTGCGTCTCAGATCGACACTTTCCTTCGGCAGCGGCAGGAATGGCGCGCCGTTCGCCCGCTTGACGGGGCGGGCAGCGATCGCGGTGCAGGCGTCCTGCTCTCGCCGGGCGCCGACGGGACGGACGGCTTTTTCGTCGCGAGGCTTGAACGCCCGTGCTAGGAAGCCGTTAAAGAAGGAAGTGGAGAGGTCTATGCGTCTGGTGCCTGTTGCTGTTGCCGCTGTCCTGAGTGTCGCCGTCTTGTCGACGGCCGTGCAAGGGCAGAAGCCGGACGCACAGGTCGATCCGCGCTCCCTGACCCTGCTCGACCAGGCGCGGACCGCGCGCACGGCAGGCACGTTGGACCAGGCGACCGACCTGCTGGAAAGCGCCTTGGCGGTCGACCCGAAGAACCGTCGTGCCTTCGTCGAGCTGGCCGAGATTGCCAAAACCCAGGGCCTGCCCGGCAAGGCGATCCGCTATTATCGCGAAGCCTTGGAGCTGGAGCCGAACGATGTCGCCGCGCTGGCGGGCCAGGGCGACGCGCTCGTGCAGAAGGGCGCGCTGGTGAAGGCGCGCGAGAACCTCGCCAAGGTGAAGCGCCTCTGCGCCACCAGCTGCCCCGAGGAAGCGCGTCTTGCGGCGGTGATCGAGAAGGGTCCGCCGCCGCCGGTGCTCGCGGCGCAGACGACGGCCAAGGTCCCGGCGCCGGGCGCCGAGACGCAGACCCGCACGCCGCAGTAAGACCTTCATCGAAATGGCCAGCCGGGCGCATGCCGGCCTGTTGAGCAACGGCGTCGGCGAGCAGCCGGGGCAGGGTCGCGCAGCGTGGGTTGTCGCGGGCGCGGCCATTGCCACGGCGCTCTTGGTCCTGCTGCTGCTCGGCCATCCGCTGATCGCTATCGGCTTTCTGGCTGGTGCCATGGGCGTGGGCGGCCTCTTCCTGCTCTCCCGCAGCAATGCCGCGCCCGCTCCCGTGCTCGAGCCCGTCGCGGACTGGGCGCTGACACGGGCTGCGATCGAGAGTGAATCCAATGCCGTGGCCCTGACCGATCGCGAAGGGCGGCTGGTCTGTGCCAACAGCCGATACAGCGACTGGTTCGATCCGCTGCGTGGGCCCGAGGCGCTGGGCGACGCAAACGGACGGCGTCTGCAGGAGGCGGCGGCGCTCGCCTGGCGCGAAGGGCTTGCCTCCGTCGATCGCCTCCAGCGCGATACAGGCCAGCTCGCCGTCGAGATCCTCCGGACCGGCAGTCGCGACGAATACCTGCTGTGGCGGTTTCGCGCGGCGGCCAGTCTGAACCTTCTCGACGAGTCTCGGCGCCTGATCACCTCGGCCGCCGGTGAGCGCCTGGGCGAGGCAGGCATCATGGGCGTGCTGCTCGGCTCGGACGGCCGCATTCGGGCGGCCAATCGCGCCTTTGCCCTGCGCGGGACCGGCTCGGCGGAGGCGGCGATCGAGGGACGCGATCTCTCTACCCTGCTCACCATCGACAAGCAGGGGACGATCCGCTTCGAGCGCGAAGGGGTGACCGGCGGGCCGGTGCGCCTGCTCCAGGTTCCGCTCGACCCGGATGAGCGCGGCGGCTCGAACCTCATCTTCCTGATCGACGACGATGGCGCGCCCCGGCTGGGGGAGGGCACCGCCTCCAGCCACATCCAGACCTTGTTGTCGATGCTGCCGCTCGGCTTTGCCATGGCCGACCGCGACGGGCGCTTCCTGTTCCTCAACACCGCCTTTGCGCGCGCTGCCGGGATAGAGGGCGAGACGCATCCGGTCTATCCGAGCGATCTGGTTGTGCGTGAGGACAAGGCTGCGGTGTCGGACATGGTCCGCCGCTTCGCCTCCGGACCGCCCATGTCGGGCGACATCGCGGTGCGGCTGGTCGCGCGCCCCGAAGAGCCGATCGCTCTGTCGATCGCCGGCGCACGCGGGCTGGGCGAGGCGGTGGTCCTCCTCTCCCTCAAGGACAATAGCGAGGAATCACGCCTGAAGCGGCAGGTTGCGCAGGCGACCAAGATGCAGGCGGTGGGCCAGCTCGCCGGCGGCGTGGCGCACGATTTCAACAACATCCTGACCGCGATCATCGGCCATTGCGACCTGATGCTGATGCGCCACACGCCCGGCGACAGCGACTATGACGATATCCAGCAGATCAAGGCGAACTCCAACCGCGCGGCAAGCCTGACGCGCCAGCTGCTCGCCTTTTCGCGCCAGCAGACGCTGCGCCCGCAGGTCTTGCAGCTGCCCGATGTCGTCTCGGAAGTCTTCAACCTGTTGAAACGGCTGCTCGGCGAGACGGTGACGCTGAACGTGAAGCACGGCCGCAACCTCGGGCCCGTGCGCGCCGATCCGGGGCAGCTGGAGCAGGTGATCGTCAACCTCGCCGTCAATGCCCGCGACGCCATGCCGGAAGGCGGCACCCTCACGCTCCAGACCTTCGCGGTCTCCGCCGCCGACGTGCGCCGCATGAACAGCGATATCATGCCGACGATCGACTATACGGCGCTGTCGATCACCGACACCGGCACCGGCATCCCGGCCGATGTGCTGCCCAAGATCTTTGAGCCCTTCTTCACCACCAAGGAGGTCGGCAAGGGCACGGGCCTCGGCCTTTCGACCGTCTATGGCATCGTCAAGCAGTCGAACGGCTTCATCTTCGCGGACTCGTCGCTCGGACAGGGGACGAGCTTCGTCATCTACCTGCCCGTGCATAAGGCGGAGGCGGTGCCCGAAATCGCTCCGCCCAGCCCGAAGGAACGCCAGGCCGAGCTGTGGGGCACCGGTACGATCCTGCTTGTCGAAGATGAGGCGATGGTGCGCGCCGTGGCCGAACGCGCTCTCACCCGGCAGGGCTATACGGTGGTGACCGCCTCCAATGGGGAAGAGGCGCTGGAGCGGTTGGAGGGCGGCGAGACCTTCGACCTGCTGATCTCCGACGTGGTGATGCCTACGATGGACGGCCCCACGCTCGTCCGTCACGCGCGGCAGAAATATCCGGAACTGCCGATCCTTTTCATGTCCGGTTATGCCGAGGAACAGCTCCGCAAATCGATCGACATCCAGAACGTGGCCTTCCTGCCCAAGCCCTTTTCCGTGCAGCAGCTGGCCGAGGCCGCGCGGACGGCGCTCGCGACCAAATGATTTTGTTTTGCGTTGAACCGCTTGCCGCGATAACGGCGGCGGAATGAGCGTGGGGCCTTCCATTCTCGTCGTCGAGGACGAGCCGTTAATTGCCATGATGCTCGAGGACTTCCTCGACGCGCTTGGCTATCGCCTCGCGGCCACCGTTGACGGCGTCAGCGATGCACTGGCCCAGGTGGAGCAAGGGGGCTTCGATGCCGCGCTGTTGGACGTCAATCTGCGCGACGGGGAGACCTCGTGGCCGGTGGCTGAGGCGCTGAGTGCGCGCGGGCGGCCGTTCGTGCTCGCGACGGGCGGCGGCAGCGATGGCGTCCCGGCCCAATTCGCCGACGTACCGGTTCTCGCCAAGCCCTATACGCTCGATGGCGTGAAGGATGCGTTCGAAGCGCTGCTTCGCGCCTGACGTTCTTCTCTTGTTCTTCCGGAACGAATAAGGTACATAGCTCGGGTCCGAACGCCTCTTGCGTTCCGTTCCGGGAGACCTTCAATGGCCACGCAACTGAAGATCGTCGAATCCGACAAAGCGGGGAATATGGACAGGCAGAAGGCTCTCGAAGCAGCGCTGGCGCAGATCGATCGCGCGTTCGGCAAGGGCTCGGCTATGCGCCTCGGCTCCAAGGAAGCGATGCAGGTGGAGACGATCTCCACCGGGTCGCTGGGCTTGGATATTGCGCTCGGCGTCGGCGGGCTGCCGCGCGGCCGGGTGATCGAGGTTTATGGTCCGGAGTCGTCCGGCAAGACCACCTTGGCCTTGCATGTGATCGCCGAGGCCCAGCGGAACGGCGGCACCGCCGCCTTCGTGGACGCCGAGCATGCGCTCGATCCGGTCTATGCCAAGAAGCTGGGCGTCAACATCGACGAGCTGATCGTCTCGCAGCCGGACACGGGCGAGCAAGCGCTGGAGATCACCGACACGCTGGTGCGGTCGAACGCGATCGACGTGCTGGTGGTTGACTCGGTTGCGGCACTGGTTCCCCGCGCCGAGATCGAGGGGGAAATGGGCGACAGCCATGTCGGCCTGCAGGCGCGGCTGATGTCGCAGTCGCTCCGCAAGCTCACCGGCTCGATCAGCCGCTCGCGCTGCATGGTCATCTTCATCAACCAGCTGCGCATGAAGATCGGCGTGATGTACGGCAATCCGGAGACCACGACCGGCGGCAACGCGCTGAAGTTCTACGCCTCCGTCCGCCTCGACATTCGCCGGACGGGCCAGATCAAGGACCGGGATGATATCGTCGGCAACACGACCCGCGTGAAGGTCGTCAAGAACAAGGTCGCCCCGCCGTTCAAGCAGGTCGAGTTCGACATCATGTATGGCGAGGGCATCTCCAAGATCGGCGAGATCCTGGATCTGGGGGTCAAGGCCGGTCTGGTCGAGAAGTCGGGCGCCTGGTTCAGCTATGACTCGGTGCGGATCGGCCAGGGCCGCGAGAACGCCAAGACCTACCTGCGCGAGAACCCCGAAATGGCCGTACGGCTGGAGAAAGCCATTCGCGGCAAGACCGAGGATGTCGCGGAGGCCCTCATGGTCAGTCCTGGTGTCGAAGACGACGACATGTAAGGCCGGGCGAGGCGGCGTTCGGCCTGTTCTCGGGAGCGCGGGGATCGAAGCGACCCGTCGTGTTGGTGTGAACTTAGTGTCAAGTTAAGGTCGCTCCCGAACTCAAGAGAGGAGCGCCATGACCATCATCGTCCACCATCTCGAGAACAGCCGCTCGCAGCGTATCCTGTGGATGCTGGAGGAGCTGGAGCTTCCCTATGAGGTGAAGCGGTACGAGCGGAACAAGAAGACGATGCTCGCGCCGCCCGAGCTTCGCCAGGTTCACCCGCTCGGCAAGTCGCCAGTGATCGAGGATGGCGGCACCGTTGTCGCCGAAACAGGCGCGATCATCGAGTATCTGGTCGAGAAGTCCGATGGCCGGCTCGGGCCACCGCCGCACCGCGACGCCATCCTGCGCCACCGCTTCTTTCTTCATTATGCCGAAGGCTCGCTCATGCCGCCGCTGCTGGTCATGCTGGTGCTCGGCCGCGTGCCGATCTTCGGCAAGCGCGCCCAGGCACGCATTCAGCCGATGATCGACAATCATCTCGACTATCTGGAGCGGGAGCTGAACGGCCGCGACTGGTTCGTCGGCGACCAGCTCACGGCCGCCGACATCATGCTGAGCTTCCCGCTGGAGGCGGCCCGCCAGCGCACCGGGCTAGGGTCATCTCGTCGCAACCTGATCGCGTGGCTGGACCGCATCCACGCCCGCCCCGCGTACCAGCGGGCGCTCGAGCGCGGTGGTCCCTACGCCTACGCCTAGACCTTTGGTTTAGGCTCCCAGTCCTCCGCCGGGCGGGGGCCGTCGACATGCGCGGGCGCATGCGGCGGCTCTCGCTCCGGCGCGGACGGCGGGTCGAGCGTGCCTTCCCACCGCGCCACGACTGCGCTAGCGACCGCATTGCCCACCACGTTCGTCGCCGAGCGGCCCATGTCCAGGAAGTGATCGACGGCCAGGATCAGCAGCAGTCCTGCTTCTGGAATGTCGAAAAAGGCGAGGGTGGCGGCGATCACCACCAGGCTGGCACGCGGCACGCCGGCCACCCCCTTGGACGTGACCATCAGCACCAGCAGCATCGTGATCATCTGGCCCAGGCTCAGATCGATGCCATAGGCCTGCGCGATGAAGATCGTCGCGAAGGTCATGTACATCATCGAGCCGTCGAGGTTGAACGAATAGCCGAGCGGCAGCACGAAGCTGGCGATCCGCGGCGGCACGCCAAACCGGTCCAGCGCGGCCAGCGTACGCGGATAGGCGGCTTCGGATGACGCGGTCGAGAAAGCGAGCAGCAACGGCTCGCGGATGTAGCGGATCAGCAGCCCCGTGCGCGGGCCCACGATCAGGAAGCACACCCCCAGCAGCACCGCCCAGAGGATGATGAGGCCGAGGTAGAAACTGCCCATGAAATAGGCGAGGTCGCCCAGCACCGCAGGGCCCCGCTCCGCCAGGGTCGCCGTCACGGCCGCGAACACCGCGAGGGGTGCCACGCGCATCACATAGTTGGTGATCTGCAGCATCACCTGCACCAGCGCCTCGGTCGCCCGGACGAGCGGCTTGGCCGGCTCACCAACCGCTGTGATTGCTACGCCGACGAAAAGAGAGAAGACGACGATTTGCAGGATCTCATTGTTGGCCATGGCCTCGATCATCGAGGCGGGCACGAGGTGGGTGATGAAGTCCTTGAGGTTGAAGCCTTCACGCGCGACGCCGCTCTCTGCGGTCGCGGGCGGGATCGCGAAGTCGAGGCCGACGCCCGGTTGCAGCAGATTGACGAGGATGAGGCCGAGGGTCAGCGACACGATGCTGGCCGAGATGAACCACAGCACCGATCGCAGGCCCACTCGGCCGAGCGCAGCGGTGTCGCCCATATGCGCGATGCCAACCACTAGGGTGGAGAAAACCAGAGGCGCGATGATCATCTTGATCAGCCGCAGGAACAGCCCGGTGATGATCGAGAAATAGCCGGCGATCTCCTTCAGCCGCGCCGTGCCTTCGGGCGAGCCGTCGTCGATCGCGGCGTTCAGCCCCCAACCGACGAAGATGCCGAGCACCAGGCCCGCAAGAATGAAGTAGGTCAGGCGCTTGGCCAAGGCAGCTCTCCAGTATTCGGCTTTGCGGTTCCTTACCCCCCGTTCCCGCGCGAAGTCGAGGGACGCTGGGGGCTCTTCAGCCGGGCGAGGCCGCCGAGCCGGCGAGCAGGCCGCCGTCGATGTTGAACTCGGTGCCGGTGATGTAGGTCGCCTCGTCGGAGGCCAGCATGACGGCGATCGCCGCCACTTCCTCCGGCATGCCGAAGCGGCGGAGGGGCGTGTCGGCGACAAGGGCGGCCATGCTCCGCTCGCGTTCCTCGCCCGTGCCCAGCATCGGCTCCCACATCGGCGTCAGGATCGCCGCTGGGTGGATCGAGTTGCAGCGAATTCGCCAGCCCTGTTGGGCGCAGTAGAGGGCGACGCTCTTGCTGTGATTGCGGATGGCGGCCTTGGACGAGGCATAGGCCGCGGCACCCGGGATGCCGACCAGCCCGGACCGCGACGAGATGTTGATGATCGACCCGTCGCCGCGCGCCCTCATCGCCCCGATCGCGTAGCGGCAGCCGAGGAAGGTTCCGTCCAGGTTGACCCGGTGCACCGCCCGCCAGTCGTCCAGCGACGCATGTTCCGGATCGTGTGGAACCGGACCCTCCTCGAACCCGGTGATGCCAGCATTGTTGACCACCACGTCAACGGTCGGGAGGAATTGGGCCAAGCGGAGCCAATGGCCTTCGTCGCTGACGTCCAGAAGCTCGAAGCGGCAACCAAGCGCTCCAGCCGCGTCACGGCCGATCGCTTCGTCCTTGTCAGTCATGATGACAGTGGCGCCTTCCGCGACGAAGGCTTTGGAGATGGCATGGCCGATGCCGCGCGCCGCGCCGGTCACGACGCAAAGCTTGCCTGAAAGTCGGGGCATATAGTTTCCAGTGAGCTGATGATGTCGGGAGAGCGCGGGCCCCCAGCCTCGCGCCTTGGATCAGTGCCGCCTCAGCGGTGCCGCTCGACCATCATTCCGCTCCTCACAGGAACTGTCAGTTTGGAGGCCCGACCGGGAATCGAACCCGGGTGCAAGGATTTGCAGTCCTCTGCGTCACCACTCCGCCATCGGGCCGGAGGCGCGCATCTCCCCGCTTTTGCCGGCCAAGGCAAGGGCAAAAGTGCAGCCCGGCGCCGTCGCGAGGAGCCTCGCGCCTGCTGCCGGAAAGGGGGTCAGGCCTTCTTTGCGGTGAGGTGCTTGCTCAGATGCTTGTTCATCTCGAACATGCTGACCGACTTCTTGCCGAAGATCTTGCCGAGCTTCTCGTCACCGTTGATCTGGCGCCGGTCCTTGGCGTCCTGCAGATCATTCTTCTTGATGTAATCCCAGACCTTCTTGACCACCTCGCTGCGGGGCAGGTCGTTCTTGCCGACGATCTCGGCGAGTTCCGGGGAGGGGGTCACCGGCGCGGTGATGCCGCCGCGCGCGCCGCCGGCCGGCTTGCCGGTCGACTTGACCTTCTTGGCGGCCGCCGCCGTTTCCTGCTTGCCGCGCTGTTCCGCCGTCCGGGCCAATGCACTTCTCCTCGCCAAAGATAATCTATGTGAGGCCATATACGTCGGACCAGCCGTTTCGTTGCGCTGGAGCCTCTGGAGGACCGAGCCGTTGAGCCGGGATGACCGCGCTCGATCCGACCACAGCCGGGCAGGCCTTTGCGGCGGCGCTCGCCGGAATGGGCCCGGATCGGCCCATCCTGATCCTCGGCCACTTCGATGCGGATGGCCTGTCGGGTGTGGCGATCATGAAGCGTGCGGTCGATCGGATCGGCCGCACGTCCGAGATCAGGCTGGTTGGCCGAGGCGAGAACCCTTGGGACGAGGCGCTCCGGGCGGAATGGCGCGAGCGAGCGCCCGCCGGGCTGATCGTCATCGATTTGGGTGTGCGCGAAGGGGCGCTGGCGCCGGGCGTGCCGACGGTCCTGATCGACCATCATCGTCCGACGGGACGGCCCGGCGAGGCCGTCGTGATCAGCGGTCATGGCCTTGAGCCCGAGCCGACATCGGCGCTGCTCGCCTTCTGGTGCGCGCAGGCGATCACGGAGGTGGACGATCTGGTCTGGCTCGCGGCGATTGGGCTGATCGGGGACATGGCGCCCGAGGGCGCCTTTCCCGAACTGGCCGAGGCGCAGGGACGCTATGGCAAGACGGCGCTTCGCGATGCGGTGTCGCTGATCAACGCGCCCCGGCGCACGGCCGCGGCCGATGCGAGACCGGCGCTCACCCTGCTGCTCGAAAGCGATGGACCCAAAGCCATCGTCAAGGGCGAGCGGCCGGAGAACGCAATCCTTTATGCCGCCAAGGCCGAGGTCGCGGCCGAGCTCGCTTCCGCCAAGCGGGTGGCGCCGAACGTACGCGACGAGGTCGCGCTAATCCGCTTCCACTCACCCTGCCAGATCCACCCGCTAATCGCCCAGCAATGGCGCGGGCGGCTGAAGGACAAGATCGTGCTCGCGGCGAACACGGGATACCGTCCCGGCTGGGTGCATTTCGCTGCGCGGTCCGCGACCGGCCGCGACCTGATCGACTTCCTCGCCGCGCGGCGGCCGCCCGGGGCGGATGCGCATTACGGTTCCGGCCATGCCCAGGCGACCGGCGGCGCGCTGCGCCTGCCGGACTGGAATCGCTTCGTGACCGACCTTGGCTTTCCCGATCAGCAGGTGCCCGCATGACCGACCCCGCACGTCCGCTCCGCCTCGGCTTTCCGGTCAAGGTGATGGGCAAGCCCGGCCTCAAGAGCAACGACACGCGCCGCTGGCAGAAGAACCCGCACCTCAAATGCTCCCTCGAGCATGTGACGGAGATCCTGCACTATCTCCGGAAGGAGCGGCTGGACATGTACCGCCTCTCCTCGGACCTCGCGCCCTATGCCACCCACCCGGACATGCCGCAGTTCCACAACATGGTCGCGGAGAGCGATGCAGAGCTGCGCGCGTTCGGCCAGCTCGCCCGGGACTATGACATCCGCCTGAGCTTCCACCCCTCGCAATATGTGCTGCTCAACAGCCCGGACGAGAAGCTGACGCAGAAGAGCATCTGGGACTTTGCAAGCCAGGCCGAGATGCTTGACCGCATGGGCTGTAACGACGAAGCCGTGATGGTCACGCATGTGGGCGGCATCTACGACGACAAGGACGCCGCGCGCGCCCGCTGGATCGACGGGTGGGAGAAGTGCCCGGACCATGTGAAGCGTCGGCTCGTCCTGGAGAATGACGACATCCGCTTCTCCGCCGCCGACGTGCTCTGGATCCATGAGCGCACCGGCGTTCGGCTGATCTTCGACTATCAGCATTTCTGGTGCTTGAACCCGGAGCGGCTGGACATGCGCGAGACGCTGGAACGGTTCCTCGCCACCTGGCCGAAGGGCTGCCGGCCCAAGATCCACTTCTCCTCGCCGCGTACCGAGATGCGCGAGCTCAAGCGCGCGATCACGCCCAAGCAGCGCGCGGCCGCCAAAGCGGGCAAGGGCAGGGCGAAGAAAGGCGAGGTGCTGAAGGCGCCGGTGAAGGCCACAGCGCGCACCAAGACAGTGCTGGTGCCGCCGATCTGGACCGGCCACAGCGACTTCACCAACCCGTTCGAGTTCGCCACCTTCATGCGCATGGCCGAGGGCCTGACCTTCGACGTGATGATGGAGGGCAAGGCCAAGGACATCTCGATCCTGAAGCTCCGCCCCGACCTGCTCCGCTACGCGCCCGACGTCGCGGCGCGGTTCGGCATCTATCCGGAGGATGCGGCGGAAATCTTCGCCGACGAAGCGGCGCTGGAAGAAGGCGTCCGCACGGACGAGGAGCCGGATGTGGATGAGGGAGATATGGCGCTGGCGGCGGAATAGGAGAAGAATTCCGTTCGTTTCGAGCGATGTCGAGAAACGCGCGTGACGGTCTAGCTCCGCTTCTCGACTTCGCTCGAAGCGAACGGGGCTATATTCGGGAGATTGAATACCCAAACGCCTTCAACTCGCGTCCGTCGAGGCATTGGTCACGACCGCTGAGCTCAAATGCGCACAACACCCGTTCTTCATCCGATACACGCTCGAACGCCAGCACGCCGCCTGGTGCGTCGAGCAGCACTGTAGCTCCGGTCTGCAGCGCCGGCGTGCGCTTGCGCAGCGCGAGCAGATCGCGGGTGAAGTGCAGCATCGAGCTCGCATCCGCTTCTTGCGTATCGACTGACCAGGAGCGGTGTCGCGCATCGACCGGGAGCCAGGCGTCCGGCTCCGCCGCGGTCCAGGGCATCGGCGTGCGCGCGCCGTCGCGGCCGGCGTCCTGAGCCGCGTCGGTCCAGCTGGCGATGGCGAAGGGGTCTCGCAGCGCGTGCCGTGGCACGCGTGCTTGCGGCAGGCCGAGCTCCTCACCCTGGTAGAGAAAGGGAGTGCCCGGCAGACACAGGAGCAGCGCGAGGAGCGTGCGGGTGAGCCGCGGATCGTCACCAGCCAGCCGCGAGGGAAAGCGCGGCACGTCGTGGTTGCCAAGCGACCAGCTTGGCCAGCCTTCCGCGTCGGCCCAGGCCTGGATCGCCGATTGGAACAGGGCGGGGGTGGCACGCGTCGCGCTCAGCAGATGAAAGCTATAGGCCGTGTGCAGCCGGCCCGCTTCGGTGAAGGCGCGCTGCCGGCCAAGCATATCGTCGTCGAAGATTTCGCCCACCGCCATGTGCTCGCCATAGCTGTCGAGGAGCGTGCGCAATCGCTGGACGAAGGCGAGGGCCTCGGGCTGCGACTTGTTGTGGCGCTGTTTCTGGAAGCGGATGGTTGTGGGTGCGGTCGCGCTGCAAGCCCGCACGGGATTGTCCCGCAGCAGCCGGTCGTGTGCGACATAGTTGATCACATCGAGCCGGAAGCCGTCGACGCCCCGGTCCAGCCAGAAGCGTGCGACGTCCAGGATCGCGTCCTGCACTGCTGGATTGTGGAAGTTGAGGTCGGGCTGCGCGGGCAGGAAGTTGTGCAGATAATATTGGCGGCGGCCTGGATGCCACGACCAGGCGGGACCGCCGAACGAGGCGCGCCAGTTGTTGGGCGGCGATCCGTCCGGTTGCGCATCGGCCCAGACATACCAGTCCGCATAGGCCGGTTCGCCTGCCGCGCTCGCCTTGAACCAGGCATGCTGGTCTGAGGTGTGGGACCAGACCTGATCGATGATCAGCTTCAGACCTAAAGTGTGGGCAGTCCCGACCAGCCGGTCGAAATCCTCGAGGGTGCCGAAGATGGCGTCGACGGCGCGATAGTCTGACACGTCATAGCCGAAGTCGGCCATGGGCGATTGGAAGAAGGGCGACAGCCAGACCGCATCGACACCGAGGGACGCGATATAGGGCAGCCGCGCGGTGAGCCCGGGCAGGTCGCCGACGCCGTCGCCGTTCGAGTCGGCGAAGCTACGCGGGTAGACTTGGTAGAAGACGGCGCGCTTCCACCACGGGCTTGTGTTGCTCCACCACGGGCTTGTGTTGCTCATCGGCGCAGCATGGCCGACCTGTCCGGCAACGAACAAGCCATGTCCGCTTCCGGACACGCTCCGCCGATCCGAACCGCACCCGCCAGAGGGAAACTGCCTCTGGCACGGGCTTTGCTGATCACCGGCCATGACCCGCTTGGCCTCTCTGCCGTGCCTCGATAAGACGCAGCTGGTGTGCAAGTGTATTGCACAGGTAAAACAGTTGTGCGAAGAGGCGGTGCGATGACTGAGCAGAATTTCGAAGCGATGCGCCGGGCGATGGTGGAGAGTCAGCTCCGCACCACGGGCGTGAATGATGCACGCGTGGTGGCCGCGATGGCCGCTGTGCCGCGCGAACGCTTTGTACCCGCCGAGTGGCGCGCGCTTGCCTATATGGATCGGCCGGTACCGCTGGGCCATGGCCGCGAGCTGAACCTGCCGGAAGCGACGGGACTGTTGCTGACTGCGGCACAAGTGAGCCGGGGCGATCGGGTCCTGTTGGTGGGTGCCGCGAGCGGCTATACTGCGGCGCTGCTGGCGGAACTTGGCGCCCGTGTCGTGGCGCTCGAGGTTCAGCCTGACCTGCTGGCCCTGGCTCGCGAGGCACTGCAAGGCGGCGCCGTGCAGATCGTCGAGGGGCCGCTCCAGGAGGGTTGGGCCGGATCGGCGCCCTACGACCTCGTCTTCATCGATGGCGTGATCGGACAAGTGCCTGAGGCGCTGCTCGCACAGCTCGTTGATGGCGGACGGCTTGCGACCGCCGTCCACGAAAAGGGCGCCACGCGTCTGGGCCTCGGCCGCAAGTCGGGCTCCGGCTTTGGCATGGACCTGTTTGCCGATTGCGAGGCGGTGCGGCTGCCCGGCTTCGAGAAACCCAAGACCTTCGTCTTCTAGAACCCCGAAAGAGCGATCAAGAGAGCATGCGCCTGAACCTGACTGTCCTGATCACGTCCGCTGCCGTGTGGGCATTGGCCGCCCCGGCGGCGGCGGAGACGCTGCAAGGCGCGCTCGCCAAGGCCTATAACGCCAACCCGACCATCACCGGCGCACGCGCGCAGCAGCGGGCCACGGACGAACAGGTCGTCATCAACCGGGCGCAGGGTCTGCCGAACGTGGCGGCCAACTCGACCTTCACTGAAAACGTGCTCATTCCGCCTGGGCAGTTCATCACGGTCGGCCGCACGCTGAACAGTAACCTCCAGGCGAACGTCCCCATTTACCAGGGCGGGCTGGTCAAGAACAACGTGCGGGCTGCCAACCAACGGGTGCTGGCGGGTCAAGAAACGCTTCGCGCGACGGAAAGCAGCATCTTCAGCCAGGTGGTCGCCGCATATAACGACGTGATCCGCGATCAGGCGCTGGTCGAGCTCAATCGGGCCAATGTCCGCCAGCTGGACGTCAACCTTCAGGCCACGCAGGACCGCTTCGAGGTGGGCGACCTCACGCGCACGGATGTGGCGCAATCCGAAGCCCGGCTCTCGCTTGCGCGGGGCGACCTGCGCACGGCGGAATCGAACCTGATTGCCAGCCGGGAGCGCTATATCGCGCTGGTCGGCGACGTGCCGAGCGACCTTGCCCCGCCGCCGCCGCTGCCGAACCTTCCCCAGTCGGTGGAGCAGGCAATCGCGGTCGCCATCCGGGAGAATCCGGACTTGCTTGCGGCCGCACGCAACCGGCAGGCTGCGCGCTTCGACGTGTTCGCCGCGGATGCGTCGCGCCTGCCGCGCCTTTCTGCATTCGCGACCGGACAGAGCCAGAACTTCCTGAACTCGATCCAGGGCGCGATTGTGAACCTCCCCAACCAGCAGACTTCGGCCCAGGTCGGCCTGCAGGCGTCGTTCCCGCTGTACCAGGGTGGTGGCCCCTCGGCGCAGGTGCGGCAGGCTCAGGCCCGCCAGAGCCAGGCCTTCGAGCGCGAGATCGAGGTGGAGCGCTCCGTCGTGCAGCAGGTCCGGGCGGCGTTCGCGAGCTGGCGCGCCAGCCAGGACGTGATCCGCGCTGCCGAGACAGCCGTCTCCGCGAACCGCTTGTCGCTGGAGGGCGTGCGCGCCGAGAACAGCGTCGGCAATCGCACCATCATCGAAATCCTGAATGCCGAGCAGGAATTGCTGAACGCGCAGAGCCAGCTCGTCGCGGCACGGCGCAACGCCTATGTCGCGGCCTTCACCTTGCTGGCGGCCATGGGCCAGGCCGAGGCGCGAGACCTGAACCTCGAAGGCGCGGTGCTCTACGATCCGGCGGTGAACTATAAGCGGGTGCGGGGGGTCTTCGTCGATTGGGATAGCGACCCGACGCCGCGTCCTGTCGCCACCCGCACCGTTGACACGCCCGCGCTCAATCCAGAGAACATTGTCGGCCCCAAATAGCCGAACAGGAAGCGCCCGTGTCCAAGGAGCCGTCGATGGAGGAAATCCTCTCCTCCATCAAACGCATCATCGCCGAAGACACGGAGGTGTCGCCGCCATCCCGGCGGACCGAAACCGCCGAGGAGCCCGACGTGCTGGAGCTGACCGATACGGTCGGCGAGCCAGAGACGATGGCGCACTTCGAGCCTGTCGAAGAGCCGGTGAGCGCCGAGGAAGCGCCGGCGATCGCAATCGCGCCCGTCGCGCCGCCTGCGCCACCGCCTGCCTCCTCGACGGCCGATGCACTGCTCTCCAACGCGACTGCTGACGCGACCAGGCAGGCGCTCGCATCGCTGTCGCGCATGGTTGTGAAGCCGGAAAACCCAGCCGTGGACAACACGCTTGAGGGTCTGGTGCGCGAGTTGTTGAGGCCGATGCTGAAGGAGTGGTTGGACGCGAACCTGCCGGGCATCGTCCAGGCCACCGTCGACCGCGAGGTGGCGCGCATTAGCGGGCGGTAGGGAGGAAGGGAGGCTTCGACAAGCTCAGCCCAGACGGCCCTTGAGGGTGGTACGAGCCGCCAAGTTCTGCGCTGACCCAAATCCCGTCTAGGCTGATCCTGTCGAAGCCTTTCCTTCTTTGCAGGCCTAGTTGCCGCGCTTCTCCGCTTGCGTCTATTGCACCGCACCATGAGCGAGTTGCCGAAGACGTTCGACCCGGGTGCGATCGAAGCCCGTTGGTACCCCTATTGGGAAGAGCAGAAGCTGTTCCGGCCTGAGCGGCCGGACGCCGAGCCGTTCACGATCGTCATCCCGCCGCCAAACGTCACGGGCTCGCTGCACATCGGCCATGCGCTCGACAACACCCTGCAGGACATCCTCGTCCGCCATGCACGGCTGAAGGGCAGGGATGCGCTTTGGGTGGTCGGCATGGATCATGCCGGCATCGCCACCCAGATGGTGGTCGAGCGTGAGCTGGCGCTGCACCAGGACAAGCGCACCAACTACACGCGCGAGGAGTTCGTCGACAAGGTCTGGGAGTGGAAGGCCCAATCCGGCGGCCAGATCACCGGACAGCTCCGCCGCCTGGGCGCCTCATGCGACTGGGCGAACGAGCGCTTCACCATGGACGAGGGCTTCAGCCGCGCCGTCCTGAAGGTGTTCGTCGACCTTCACCGCCAGGGCCTGATCTACCGCGACAAGCGCCTCGTGAACTGGGATCCGAAGTTCCAGACCGCGATCTCCGACTTGGAGGTGGAGACCCGGGAAGTGCAGGGCAGCTTCTGGCACTTCCGCTATCCGCTTGCCGACGGCTCTGGCCACATCTCCGTTGCGACCACGCGTCCCGAGACGATGCTCGCCGACATGGCCGTGGCAGTGAACCCGGAGGACGAACGCTATCGCCACCTGATCGGCGCGCAGGTGCGGCTGCCGATTACCGGCCGGCTCGTCCCCATCGTGGCCGACGAACATGCCGATCCGGAGTTAGGCTCTGGTGCGGTCAAGATCACGCCCGGTCATGATTTCAATGACTTTGATGTCGGTGTTCGCGCAGGGATCAAGCCGGGCGACATGCTCAACATGCTGGATGGCGCGGCCCGGATCTTCCAAACGCGGGATGGGCTGGTGCCGGACGAGCTGATCGGCCTCGACCGGTTCGAAGCGCGCAAGCAGGTGGTCGCGATGATCGATGCCGCCGGGCTGCTGGAGCGCGTGGAGGACCGTACCATCCAGACGCCATTCGGCGACCGATCGGGCGTGGTGATCGAGCCGTGGCTCACGGATCAATGGTATGTCGATGCCAAGGTGCTGGCTCAGCCGGCCATTGAGGCGGTCCGTTCGGGCACCATCAAGGTGGTCCCCGAAAGCTGGACCAAGACCTATTACAACTGGATGGAGAACATCCAGCCCTGGTGCGTCTCGCGCCAGCTCTGGTGGGGCCATCGCATTCCGGCATGGTATGCCGAAGACGGCCGCATCTTCGTGGCCGAGAGCGAGGCCGAGGCGCAGGCGCAGGCAGGCGAGGGCGTCATCCTCACCCGCGATCCGGACGTGCTCGACACCTGGTTCAGCTCGGCTTTGTGGCCGTTCGGCACGCTGGGCTGGCCGGAGCAGACGGGCGCGCTCGCCCGTCATTATCCGAATGACGTGCTGATTTCCGGCTTCGACATCCTCTTCTTCTGGGATGCGCGGATGATCATGCAGGGTTTGCACTTCATGAAAGAAGTGCCGTTCAAGACCCTGTATTTGCATGGCCTCGTGCGCGCCGCCGACGGCTCGAAAATGTCCAAGTCCAAAGGCAACACCGTCGATCCGCTCGGCCTGATCGACAGATACGGTGCCGACGCCCTGCGCTTTACCCTGGCGGCGATGGAGAGCCAGGGCCGCGACGTGAAGCTGGATGAGCGGCGGGTCGAGGGGTACCGAAACTTCGCGACCAAGCTGTGGAACGCGACGCGGTTCGCCCAGGCGAACGGCATCGGTGCCTCCCAGACGCTGGAGCCGCCCTTGGCCACGCTGCCGGTCAATCGTTGGATCGTCGGCGAGACCATCCGCACCGTGCAGAAGCTCGACCTCGCCCTTGCCGACCTACGCTATGACGAGGCGGCGAACACCATCTACCAGTTCGTCTGGGCCAGCTTCTGCGACTGGTATCTGGAGCTCATCAAGCCTGTCTCGAGCGCAGACGAGAGAGGGCATATCGACGAGGAGACCAGGGCCGTTGCCGGCTGGGTGCTCGACCAGATCCTCGTCATGCTCCACCCGTTCATGCCCTTCATCACCGAAGAGCTGTGGCATGCGCTGGGCGAGCGGCCGTACCCGTTGATCGTCGCCAAATGGCCGATTGCCGACGCCCGCGCTCTCGATTTGGACGCGGCGGGTGAGATCGAGTGGCTGATCAAGCTGGTGAGCGAAGTCCGCGCGGCGCGGACGGAGCTGAACGTACCCCCGGGCGCTCGTGTGCCCTTCGGCGTCTCCGATGCGAACGAGCGCACCCGCGAACGGCTGACCCGACATGGGGCCGCCCTGGCGCGGCTCGCTCGGATCGAGCCGAGCAGTGCGCCCGGCGGCGAGGCCCAGATCGTGGTCGAAGAGGCGACTTACGCGCTGCAACTCGGCAGCGTCATCGACTTGGAGGCCGAGCGTGCGCGCCTGTCGAAGGCCATTGCGGCAGCCGAAAAGGAGCGGGACGCGCTCTCCGGACGGCTGGGCAATCCCAGCTTTGTCGAGCGGGCGAAGCCGGAAGCGGTCGAGAAAGCACGCGCCGATCACGCCGAGAAGTCGGCCGAGGCCGAGCGACTGACTGCGGCGCTCAAGCGGCTAGGCTAATCCCGCTCGTCCGGAGCGATGAAGCTACCTGGGCGCCGCCACTTCGATCACGGCGCGGGCCACCCGTGCCGTCACGGGCGTGTGCGCGAGCACCTCGCCGTCGATCGAGATCGGCAGCGGCGGTTCGGTCATGATGCGGAGTTCCGTGCCGCGAAACTCGCGCACCGTCTGCTTGCGGGCCTGAAGCTTCAGGATGCTCGCCGCCCAGCTCCATGCGAGCCGGTGCCGCGCATTGCCGATCACCACCTGCACGACGATCTGGCCGCTATCCACTTCGGCGCTTTCGATCAGCTCGGTGCCGCCATGATAGCTGCCGTTCGCGATCCGCACCTCGACCGCGTCGAGCGTCTCGTTGCCGACGGTCACCTTGAACGGGCGAAAGCGCAGAAACTGATAGGCCGCCCAGCTCATATAGCCGATCCTGCCGAGGTAGCGCTTGAGGTTGTGGGGCACCGTCTCGGCGATTAGCGGGGACATGCCGATGGCTGAGGCATTGGCGAAGTAATCGCCGTCGATCATGCCAAGATCGATCCGGCGCCGAACGCCGTTTGCGATCACGTCGATTGCGCCGTCGAGATCGATCGGCACACCGAGCGTGCGGGCGAAGCTGTTGGCCGTGCCCAGCGGAAGGAAGGCGAACACCGCATTGTGGCTGACGAAATCGTCGACCGCGCAAGAAAGGGTGCCGTCCCCGCCGCCGACGATGACCATCGGCGCGCCGAGATCCAGCACCTCGCGCACATGATCGCGCAGCTTCCTCGGATCGCGCACCGCGCGGGCGGCGATGATCTCGACCCCGCTTGCCTCCAGCTTCTCTTCGGCCTGGAAGAACAGGTCACGGCCCTTCCGGGAGCGGGCATTCACCACCAGCGCGGCTTGTTTCGGCAGGTCGTTCGGTTCGGGCACTGGCATCCTAACGCCGGTTCGGGCTAGTCGGACGCAATGCATAGCGCCGCTTTCCCCGCCCTGCGACTCCGCCGCACTCGCGCGGCGGCCTGGAGCCGGGCCCTTCACGCCGAGACCCAGCTCACCCCGGCCGACCTGATCTGGCCGCTGTTCGTGGTGGAAGGCGAGGGGGTCGAACAGCCGATCGCCACCATGCCGGGCGTGTCGCGCTGGTCGATCGACCGGATCGTCGAACGTGCCCGGGAGGCGCAGGCGCTCGGCATTCCCTGCCTTGCCTTGTTCCCGAACACGCCGGAGCGGCTGCGCACGGACGATGGCGGCGAGGCGCTCAACCCCGACAATCTGATGTGCCAGGCCATCCGCGCCATTAAGGATGCGGTGCCGGACATCGGCGTGCTGACCGACGTCGCGCTCGATCCTTATACCGCGCACGGCCATGACGGGCTGATCGACGCGCGCGGCTATGTGCTCAACGACCAGACGAAGGACGTGCTGGTCGCGCAGGCGCTCAACCAGGCGCGGGCAGGGGCCGACATCATCGCCCCGTCGGACATGATGGACGGCCGCGTCGCCGCCATCCGCGAAGCACTCGAGGGCGACGGCCACGTGAATGTCCAGATCATGGCCTATGCGGCGAAATACGCATCCGCCTTCTACGGACCGTTCCGCGACGCGGTCGGCTCGCGCGGGCGCCTGCAGGGGGACAAGAAGACCTATCAGATGAACCCGGCCAATGCCGAGGAAGCGCTGCGCGAAGTGGCAATGGACCTGGCAGAGGGCGCGGACAGCGTGATGGTGAAGCCGGGGCTGCCGTATCTCGACATCGTCCGGCGCGTGAAGGAGCGGTTCGAAGTGCCGGTCTTCGCTTACGCCGTGTCGGGCGAATATGCGATGATCGAGGCGGCGGCGGCGGCCGGTGCGGGCGACCGTGACGCGCTGGTGCTCGAAATCCTGCTGAGCCTGAAACGCGCCGGATGCTCGGGCGTGCTCACCTACCACGCTCCGATCGCGGCCCGGCTCCTGACCGCCTGATGGCCACCGCCGCCGCGCAAATCGATACGGTCGGCGAGGGCCGCCGCGACCTGGGGCCGCTGTTTGTCGGCACCATCTTCGTCGGCTCGTTCCTGCTGTTCCTGGTCCAGCCGATGATCGCCCGCATGGCACTGCCCCGGCTGGGCGGTGCCCCGGCTGTGTGGAACAGCGCGATGCTGGTCTATCAGGCGCTGCTGCTCGGCGGCTATGCCTATGCACATGCGCTGTCGCGGTTCAGCGTCCGGAACCAGTCATTCGTTCACCTGCTGCTGCTCGCGGGCGCGGCGCTGCTGCTGCCGATCGGGCTGATCGGAACCACGCCGCCGCCCGACGCGTCACCGGTGCTGTGGGTCCCCTGGCTGCTGCTGCTTTCGATCGGGCCGCTTTTCTTCGCCGTCTCGGCCCAGGCGCCGCTTATCCAGCGTTGGTACTCGGCAGCGACCGGGGGCAAGGATCCGTACCCGCTCTATGCCGCCTCGAACCTCGGCAGCTTCGCCGGCCTCCTCAGCTATCCGCTGCTGGTCGAGCCTCGGCTCGCGATCGCAGACCAAAGCACACTCTGGACCGTCGGCTATGTGCTGCTGTTCCTGCTGACGCTCGGCTGTGCCGCGGTATTGCCGCGCGCCGGCCTGGACACGTCGGAAGCCGGTTTCTCGGTCGAGCCTGCGCCGACCCTGCGCCGACGACTCTGGTGGGTGCTGCTCGCCTTCGTGCCGTCGGGGCTGATGCTGTCGACCACGACGCACCTGACCACCGACATCGTGGCCATGCCGATGCTGTGGGTGATTCCGCTGGGTCTCTATTTGCTGAGTTTCACGGTCGCATTCGGTGAAGGCCGCGGCGTCGTCGTTTCGATCTGCCGCCTCTCCCCCGTCGTCATACTGACGATCGGCGGAATCTCGCTCCAGAACGCGCCCGCGCAGCCGCTCCTGACCACTGTCTCCGTGCTGATGCTCCTGTTCGTGGTCGCGGTGACGCTTCATGCCGAGATGTACCGCACGCGGCCGTCGCCTCGTCACCTGACCGGCTTTTACCTCTGCATGTCCATCGGCGGGGCGCTCGGCGGCATTTTTGCGGGGCTGCTCGCTCCGATCCTCTTCGACTGGACCTATGAGCATCCTCTGCTGATCCTGCTTGCCGGGGCGCTCGTACCGCAGGCCTTCCTGCTCCCGTTTGCTGACCGCATCTGGACCGGCCCGCGCAGCCGGACAGCGCTGTTCACGCTTCTCTACACGGCCGTCGTCGCCGCTATCGCCTATGCCGCCATCGAGCGCCCCTGGCCCTGGCTCTACGACAATGGCCCGATGATCGGCGCCGCCGCCATTGGCCTGATCACCGTCTTCTGCATCGGTGCGCGGGTGCCGTTTCTGATCGGGCTCGCCGCGATGGTGCTGGTGTTCGGCGGCTGGGACGCCATTCAGCGCTCGTTGGAGCCCGGCGCCCGGATGCGCAGCTATTTCGGCGTCTACACGGTGCGGGACGACCGCGACACGCGCTGGCTCGCTCATGGGACGACGCAGCACGGGCTGCAGGTCACGCGCAAAGGCAATGAGCGCGAGCTCACCACCTATTACAGCTCCTTCTCCGGCGTGGGGCAGGCGCTGCTTCGCCTGCCGGCCATTTTCGGGCCCGAGGCACGAGTTGGGGCGGTCGGTCTGGGGACGGGCACGCTCGCCTGCTACACCCGCGCGGGCCAGGACTGGCGCTTCTACGAGATCGACCCGCTGATGATCCGCATCGCCCGGGACAGCGGCAAGTTCAGCTTCCTGGAGCTCTGCAACCCGCGCGTGCCGATCGTGCTCGGCGACGCTCGCCTCAGCCTTGCACGGGAGCCGGCAAACGCGTTCGACTTCCTGGTGCTCGACGCCTTCTCGTCGGACGCGATCCCGATGCATCTCCTGACCCGCGAGGCGTTCGCGCTCTATGGTCGGGTGGTGCAGCCGCGCGGGCTCCTCCTCGTCCACATCTCGAACCGGTATCTCGACCTGGAGCCGGTGGTCGCGCTCGCAGCGAAGGAAGGCGGCTGGCATGCGGCCCGCTACGACGACCGGGTGCCGCCGGATTCCGAGTTCTCACGCTATGTCAGCAGCTCGAACTGGATCGTGATGACCCGCGACCCGGAGGTCCTGCGCCGCGTCACCGTCAACCCTCCGCCCGAGGGCAAGTGGCGACCGCTGCGGCTGGACTCGGGCTTCGCGGGCTGGAGCGACGATTACGGCAGCATCCTGCCGCTCCTGAAGGCGTTCCGGTGACCTTCGAACATCGCACGGAACGTTTGCTGATGCGCAGCTGGCGGGACCAGGATGCCGATCTGTGGGAGAAATGGCTGAACGTCGAGGCTGTGGCGCGAACCGTTGGGGGCCTGAACACACGCGAAGAGATTGGGGGCGCCATTCGCCGCATGCAGACGTCGCAAGCCGAGCATGGCTTTTGTTTCTGGGCTTTGGAACGACTGAGCGACGGTGAGTTCCTCGGCTTTGCCGGCCTAGAGCGGTTCAGAGACAACGGTGTGCCGGCTCCGATGCAGGGCGCGCCCGAGATTGGCTGGCGCCTGCGCGAGGATGCCTGGGGGCAGGGCTATGCGAGGGAAGCGGCGCAGGCGGCGCTGCAGCTCGGCTTCACACGCTTCGGCTTCGATACGGTCTATGCGATCACGCTGACGCACAACGAACGGAGCTGGGGCCTCATGCGCCGGCTCGGGATGGTGCCGCGGCCGGAGCTCGACTTCGACATGCCCGTGCATGGGCGGCACGTCACCTACAGTATCGGGAGAGACGCATGGACGGGGTGAGCCTGATCGAGATCCACGCAAAACGCCCGCGCATCCACGACAGCGCCTTCGTGGCGCCGGGCTGCCGGCTGATCGGCGATATCGAGATCGGGCCGGACGTCAGCATCTGGTACAATTGCGTGCTGCGTGCGGACGTGAACCGGATGGTGATCGGCGCCCGCACCAACATACAGGATGGCAGCGTCTGCCATGTCGACTCACCCAAGCCGGGCGCTCCCGAGGGGCACCCGCTGATCATCGGCGAGGATGTGCTGATCGGCCATTTGGCGATGGTGCACGGGGCTATCCTCGCCGACCGCGCATTCGTCGGGCTGGGCGCGATCGTGATGGACGGGTGCGCGATCGACAGCGACGGCATGCTGGCGGCGGGCGCGATGCTGACGCCGGGCAAGCGGATCGGCGCGCGCGAGCTCTGGGGCGGCCGACCGGCCAAGCTGATGCGTCAGCTCTCGGACGCCGAAGTGATGATGAACGGCCTGGGGGTCTCGCACTATGTCGAGAATGGCCGCGCCCATAAGGCAGCGCTCAGCGGCTGATCCGCGCCTGGAGCCGGGCGAACTGGCGCTGCTGCGCTTCCGCCAGCGCCGCCACCTGCTGCTGAGCAGCTTGCAGGTCCGCCAGGCCGGCTTCGTTCCGTGCCAGCACCCGCTCGGCAAGCAACGCATCCAGCCGCCCCAGAGCCGATGTGGTCGTGCCGCGCGCAGCCTCCAGCGCCGACAGGAGCTGTTGCGCGGCAAGCCAGCTTTCGCTCCCCTGCGCGCCGGCGGCAGCGGCTGCTGCCTCGGCACGGGGCAGCAAGGCGGCGAAGTCCCGCTCACCCACTCGGGCGCGGTTCACCAGACCCTCGATCTCGCCGCCAAGCTGGGCGTCCGCACCGATCGGGGGTGTCGCCTCGCGCACCGGCTCGCTCAGGTCCCGGCTTTCGATCGGCCGACGGGCGAGGGAGGGCCCGACGCCGGCGCTCTGGGCGCAGCCGGTGAGCAGGACAGGGGCGAGCAACAAGGCACGAAGCATGGCTCCGCCTAGGCCCCACGCACGCGCCTCGCAATGGGGTTGCATCCCTAGAGAGACCCGCCTATGTCGCCGCTTCCCACGCGCCCGTAGCTCAGCTGGATAGAGCATCAGACTACGAATCTGAGGGTCGGACGTTCGAATCGTTCCGGGCGCGCCATTCTTCTTCATCCCTGATCCGCCGAGCTCGCGCCGACCTGCGCGCGTAAAGGGACGCGCAATCGTCACGCATCCATGTCACCCTGATCGGCATCTGAGTCGGAGACGGGAGACAGTCATGACCGGGTTCGTCACGGCCGAAGACGGCGCGCAGATTTTTTGCAAAAGCTGGGGTGAAGGCCGGCCGGTCGTGTTCTCGCACGGTTGGCCGCTCAACGCCGACATCTGGGACGAGCAGCTCCTTTTCTTCGCGCAGAACGGGTTCCGGGCGGTCGCCTTCGATCGGCGCGGCCATGGGCGGTCGAGCCAGACCTCCGAGCGGAACGACATGAATGGCTATGCCGACGATCTTGGGGCGTTGATGAACGCTCTCGACCTGCGCGACGCATATCTGGTGGGGCATTCCACCGGCGGCGGTGAGGTCGCGCGCTATGTCGGGCGGCATGGCGCCGATCGGGTGGCCGGACTGGCGCTGGTGAGCGCCGTCACGCCCGGCTTCAACACCGATGGCGCGCTCGATGAGGTGGTGAACGGCATAAGGCAGGGCCTGACCAGCGATCGGTCGCAGTTCTACGCCGATCTGAGCCTGCCCTTTTTTAGCGGCAACCGCGAGGGCTCGAGCCTCAGCCAGGGCGTGCGCGACCAGTTCTGGCGCTTGAGCATGCAGGCCGGGCTAAAGGGGGCCTATGATTGCACGTTCGTCTGGTCGGAGGATCATGGCCCTGACCTGCAGGCCGTCAAAGGACCGACGCTCGTGATCCATGGCACCGACGACCAGATCGTGCCGATCGATCGGACCGCCCGCCGCATGCGCGAGTTCGTGCCGCATGCGATCGTGAAGGAATATGCCGACGCGCCGCATGGCCTGCCGGTCACGCACCGCGAGCAGTTCAACGCGGACCTGATGGCGTTCGTGCGGGGGTGAGCAGGGCGCGCCCAGTTCAGTAAGGCGGCGCCTGCCGTGCTCGCTGCGCCTTGGCGGCCTCTGCCCACCATTCGAGATCGGCGGCGAAGCGGGGAAAGGCGCGGGCGAGGGCGGTGCCGCCTTCGCCGGTCGGCTGGGCATCGGCGTCCAGCGCAGCGCCGATCTGACCGACCGTGATCGTGCTCGACACGACCGCCATGCCCATCTCCGACAGCGTGCCGTGCCAGAGCAGATTGGCGCGGGCGCCGCCCTGCCTGCCGGCCGAATAGCTGATCACCGCTGCGGGGCGCCAGAACCACTCTTCGAGGAAATGGTCGGTGAGGTTCTTGAGGCCCGGCTGCACGCCCCAGTTATACTCGCCGGCGACGAAGACGAAACCGTCCGCGCCTTTGATCTTGTCGGCCAGTTCGGCCATCGCTGGCGGCGCCTCGCCGGGACCATATTCCTTGTACATCCGGTCCAGCATCGGCAGCCCGACCGCCTGCGCGTCGATCAGATTCACCTCGTGCCCGCGCAAGGCCAACTGCGCGACGGCGTAACGAGCAAGCCGGATCCCCATGCGGTCGCGCCGATAGGAGCCGTAGAAGACAAGCAGTCGCATGGATGCTCCATAGCTTGCGCTTCTTCCATGTCGAGGTTGAGGTTAGACCGCAGCGCAGGAGGTGCGCCATGGATCGAGTGACCGGCGGATGCCAATGCGGGCGAGTGCGGTACGAAGTCGGGATCGCTGACGACGAGGCCTATCTCTGCCACTGCCGCATGTGCCAGAAGGCGACCGGCGGTGTCGCGGCGGCGTTCAAGAATGTCGAGCAGGCCAAGCTCCGCTGGCTGGGCGAGGAACCGGACTGGTACCGGAGCTCGCCGATTGCCGAGCGGCCTTTCTGCGCGCGCTGCGGCACGCCGCTCGGCTTCCGTTACCCCGACAGCCAGAAGATGGACCTGACCGTCGGCAGCTTCGACGATCCTTCGCGTTTTCGCCCGTCCAGTCACTTCGGCGCCGAGAGCCTGCACGAAGCCTGGCTCGATACCAGAGACCTGAAGCGGATGCGCAGCGACGAGTATCAGCCGCTGGTGGAACGCTGGGCGCGGGCAGGGGCGCCCGCGCCCGGCACCGACTAGTGCGCGGAAAGCCTGCTCACGCGATCTGCCTCCCGATCAGCATGGCGCCGACCTTCTGCGATCCGCCTTCGTGGAAGCCCACCTGACCGTCGAAGTTCGGCGGATTGTGGAAGGTGCCGAAAAGCATGTCGAACAGCGGCAGGTCGCCATAGTTGCGGCCATGCACGCCACGCTCATGGTGCGCCGAATGGCTTTCCGGACGCGCGACGATATAGCCGAGCCAGCGCGGCGTCCGCACGTTCAGATGGCCCACCATCGAGTAGAGCGTCGCAAGCACGTTGATCACGATCGCCGCTTCCGCGCTCACGCCGAAGCCGAGCACCAGCGCCAGGCTGGTCATCAAGGCAAAGCCGAGCGTGTCGAACGGGTGGAAATAGAAGGTGCCCCAGATGTCCACACGCTCTGCGCTGTGATGCATCTGGTGGAGCCAGCGCCATAACGGCTGCACATTGTGCATGGTGCGGTGCCAGGCATAGATCACGAACTCGAGCGCTAGGAAGCCGCCGGCGATCTGGGCCCAGAGCGGCAGCGTGTCCGCGGCGAACAGGCGATGCTCGCCCAGCCACGCGTCCCACAGCAAGGGCGCGTAGGTGCCCAGCGCGAAATAGAGCAGGGTGAACGCGGCGCCTTTCAGCTTCCATCGGGTGACAGCTGGGAAGACGCGCCCCTGCGCCACCAGCTCCAGCAGCGCAAAGCCCGTGAAAAGGGCAAGCGCCAGATAATGGTACAAACCAATCATTCTCGTTCCCTGACGATGTCGGACAATAGACGGGAACTAGCGATCAAAGCCGTCTCCCCTCTAGCGCATGCGCGGTCGGTTCAGAAGCGCGTGGAGAAAAGCGCGTCTTTCGTGTAGGTTGAACGTCAAGGGGCAGGGGTGGAGCGGGCGATGGTGCAGCGGCTGATCGAGAAAACTGGACCTGCGGTACAGTTGGAGGCGGCTCCTCAGACCAAGGGCGAGAAGACACGCGAGCGCATCCTCGACATCGCCTATGAGTCGATCGTGCAAAAGGGCTTTGCCGCCACGTCGATCGAAGAGCTGGTCGAGGCCGCCGGCATCACCAAGAGTGGCTTTTTCTACCACTTCAAGGACAAGAACGATCTCGCCCGCCAAGTCTTCGACCGGTTCCTGAGCGAGGACGAGCAGATCGTCGAGCGGCTCGTCCAACGTTCCCACGAGCTCAGCGACGATCCGCTCCAGAGCCTGCTGATCTTCCTCAACCTTTACGCGCAGCTGATGGACGACATGGAGTCGATCCATCCCGGCTGCATGGTGGCCAGCGTCACCTATCAGGAGCGGCTGTTCGATCGCGAGGTGCGCGACATGAACACGGCTTATCTGGCCCGGATGCGCGCGCGGTTCGAAACCTGGCTGCGCGAGATCGCCGCCGCCACTCCTCCGAAGCTGGACACCGACCTTACGGCGCTGGCCGACCAGCTGACGGTGACCGTCGAGGGCGCAATCATCCTGTCCAAGGCCTTCGATGAGCCGGCGCTGCTCGGCCGCCAGGCGCGGCTGTACCGTCAGCATATCCGGCTGCTCTTCGGCGGTTGACAGCCGGGGCGCTGCCCCCTAGATCGCGCCTCTTCCGACACACCGCTCGTTCCGGCGGCGCTCTCGCGCGCACGCCGGGCATGCGCGTTTCGGGAGTTCAAAGCGCTGAGATGGGCCGGTCGCCAGCCGGCCTGTGGAGCAGGAGAAGACCGACACATGGCACGTATCGCGGGGGTCAATATCCCCACCAACAAGCGCGTCGAGATCGCGCTGACCTACATTCACGGCATCGGCCCGACCACGGCCAAGAAGCTGATCGACCAGCTGGGCATCACGCCCGAGCGTCGCGTGCAGGACCTGACCGATCAGGAAGTACTGCAGATCCGCGAGGCGATCGACGCCGGCCACACCGTCGAGGGTGATCTTCGTCGCGAAACCGCGATGAACATCAAGCGCCTGATGGACCTGGCCTGCTATCGCGGTCTGCGTCACCGCAAGGGGCTCCCCGTTCGCGGCCAGCGCACCCACACCAACGCCCGTACCCGCAAGGGCAAGGCGAAGCCGATCGCCGGCAAGAAGAAGTAAGGCTCGAGCCGCGCTTCGCCGCGCGGCTCGCCTCTAGGGAAGGTCAGACACGAAAATGGCACGTGAACCACAGCGTATTCGCCGCCGCGAACGCAAGAACATCACCGCCGGCGTCGCCCATGTGAACGCCAGCTTCAACAACACCATGATCACCATCACCGATGCGCAGGGCAATGCGATCAGCTGGTCTTCGGCCGGCATGATGGGCTTCAAGGGCAGCCGCAAGTCGACGCCCTATGCCGCCCAGGTCGCAGCCGAGGACGCCGGCCGCAAGGCTGCCGAGCACGGCGTTCGCACGCTCGAGGTCGAGGTCAAGGGTCCGGGTTCGGGCCGTGAGTCGGCGCTCCGCGCGCTGCAGGCGGTCGGCTTCCAGATCACGTCCATCCGTGACGTGACCTCGATCCCGCACAACGGCGTTCGCCCGTCGAAGCGCCGCCGCGTCTGAACGTCTCCCGCGCGGGTGGAACTCGATCCCCCGCGCCGCTTTTCTCGGCGGGACGCGTGCACACGTTCCGCCCTACCCCAAGGGGAACACAGTGGCTGTCAACTCGAAGAACTGGCAGGAACTCAAGAAGCCGACCGCGCTGGAGCGCAAGCCGGGCGGCGACACCCGTCGCAAGGGCACCTTCGTGGCCGAGCCGCTGGAGCGTGGCTTCGGCCTGACGCTCGGCAACGCGCTGCGCCGCGTGCTGCTGTCGTCGCTGCAGGGCGCGGCGGTGACGTCCATAAAGATCGAGAACGTGCTGCACGAATTCTCGTCGCTGGCTGGCGTTCGCGAGGACGTGACGGACATCGTGCTGAACGTGAAGCAGATCGCGCTGCGCATGCAGGGCGAAGGTGCCAAGCGCCTGCAGCTCTCGGCGACCGGTCCGGCCGAAGTCACCGCGGGCATGATCAACGTGTCCGGCGACATCGAGGTCATGAACCCCGATCTGGTCATCTGCCATCTGGACGAAGGTGCGACGCTCAACATGGAGCTGACCGCCGAGGCCGGGAAGGGCTATGTGCCTGCCGCGAACAATCGTCCGGCCGATGCGCCGATCGGCCTGATCCCGGTCGACGCGCTTTACTCGCCGGTCCGCCAGGTTGCCTACAAGGTGGAAAACACCCGCGTCGGCCAGGAACTGGACTATGACAAGCTGACGATCACCGTCGAGACCGACGGCACGATCGGCCCGGACGACGCGCTCGCCTATGCCGCGCGCATCCTTCAGGACCAGCTGCAGCTGTTCGTCCACTTCGACGACGGCATGACGGTGTCGCAGCCGTCGGCTGGCGGGGCGATGATGGGCGGCGGCATTATGGCCCCCGCCGAGGTCGAGACCGACTCCAACCAGCTCAATCGCTACCTGCTCAAGAAGGTGGACGAGCTGGAGCTGTCGGTGCGCAGCGCCAACTGCCTCAAGAACGACAACATCATCTATATTGGCGATCTCGTGCAGAAGACGGAGGCGGAGATGCTCCGCACGCCGAACTTCGGCCGCAAGAGCCTCAACGAGATCAAGGAAGTCCTCTCTTCGATGGGCCTCCGCCTGGGCATGGAAATCCCCGGCTGGCCGCCCGAGAATATCGAGGAAATGGCGAAAAAGCTCGAACAGGACATCATGGGCTGATCTGAGGCGCGCATGGAGCTAAGCTCGCTTAGCTCCAAGACGCGCCTCGGACGGCCGGCCGCCATCGAGCGGACCGACGGCGCGGCTTTGCCGCGCCGTTTGTTTTTGCACTCTCTAATGCTCCTGCCTTCGCAGGAGCGCGGCGGTGCAGTTGCCCGCTCGGCACCTCTCCCCTACATCCCGCTCCCATGAGCTCGACGAACGACATCCGCCGCGGTTTTCTCGATTATTTCGAAGGGCAGGGGCACGCACGTGTGCCCTCCGCGCCGCTGGTGCCGCACAATGATCCGACTTTGATGTTCGTCAACGCCGGCATGGTCCCGTTCAAGAATGTGTTCACCGGGCTGGAGACGCGGCCCTACACTACCGCCGTCTCATCTCAGAAGTGCGTGCGGGCCGGCGGCAAGCACAATGATCTCGACAATGTCGGCTACACCGCGCGGCACCACACCTTCTTCGAAATGCTGGGCAACTTCTCGTTCGGGCAGTACTTCAAGGAAGAGGCGATCCACCATGCCTGGACGCTGCTGACGCGCGACTATGGCATCGACGGCGACCGGCTGCTCGCGACCGTCTACCACACCGACGACCAGGCCTATGACCTGTGGCGCAAGATCCTGCCGGAAAGCCGGATCATCCGCATCGCGACCAAGGACAATTTCTGGGCGATGGGCGACAATGGCCCGTGCGGCCCCTGTTCGGAGATCTTCTTCGATCATGGCGACCACATCCCCGGCGGCCCTCCCGGTAGCCCGGATGAGGATGGCGACCGCTTCGTGGAGATCTGGAACCTCGTCTTCATGCAGTATGAGCAGGAGGCGAACGAGATCGTCCGCGACCTGCCCAAGCCGTCGATCGACACCGGCATGGGGCTGGAGCGCATCGCCGCCGTGCTCCAGGGCGTGCACGACAATTATGACACCGACACGTTCAAGGCGCTGATCGCGGCGAGCTCGGAGTTCACCCACACTGCTCCGGACGGCGATGCCAAGGCGTCGCACCGGGTGATTGCGGACCACCTCCGCTCGGCTGGCTTCCTGGTCGCCGACGGCGTGCTGCCGGCCAATGAAGGCCGCGGATATGTTCTGCGCCGGATTATGCGCCGCGCCATGCGCCACGCCCATCTGCTCGGAGCCAAGGAGCCGCTGATGCACCGGCTGGTGCCGTCGCTCGTGTCCGAGATGGGCGCGGCGTATCCAGAACTGGTCCGCGCCCAGTCGCTGATCGAGGCGACGTTGAAGCAGGAAGAGACCCGCTTCCGCCAGACGCTCGCCAACGGATTGCGGCTGCTTGACGAGGCTACAGGGTCGATGCAGCCGGGCGACACGCTGCCCGGTGCGGTGGCGTTCAAGCTCTACGACACGTTCGGCTTCCCCTATGACCTGACCGAAGACGCGTTGCGCGCCCAGAACCTGGCTGTTGACCGCGCGGGCTTCGACGCGGCCATGGCTGAGCAGAAGGCGGCAGCCCGCGCCGCATGGAAGGGCTCGGGCGCCAAGGCGTCGGAGGACGTGTGGTTCGACCTCGCCGAGGCCCACGGCTCGACCGAGTTCATCGGCTATTCCGGCACCGAAGGCGAGGGGCAGGTGGTCGCGCTCGTCAAGAATGGAGTGCCGGTGCACCATGCCTCGGCCGGCGAGACACTAGTGCTGCTGACGAACCAGACACCGTTTTACGCTGAAAGCGGCGGGCAGATGGGCGACGCCGGAACTGTCAGCAGTGACAAGGGCTTGCATGGCACTGTTCAGGATACGTCGAAGCCGCTCGGCCGCCTGCATGCGCACCATCTGACGATCGAGAGCGGCGAGCTCGCGGTCGGCGACACGGTCCATCTCTCCGTCGACGCCGATCGCCGTGACCGCATCCGCGCCAACCACTCTGCCACCCATCTGCTGCACGCGGCGCTGCGCAAGCGGCTCGGCGATCATGTGACCCAGAAGGGCTCGCTGGTCGCGGCCGACCGCTTCCGCTTCGACTATTCGCATCCGCAGGCGCTTACCGCTTCGGAGCTGGCGGACGTCGAGGCCGAGGTGAACGCGCATATTCGCCACAACGAGCAGGTTTCGACCCGGCTGATGACCCCGGACGATGCGATCGCCGCCGGCGCCATGGCTCTGTTCGGCGAGAGATATGGCGAAGAGGTGCGCGTGCTGACCATGGGTCGGGACGCCTATTCGGTCGAGCTGTGCGGCGGCACCCATGTCGACGCGACCGGCGACATCGCGCTGTTCAAGATCGTATCGGAAAGCGCCGTCTCCTCAGGCGTTCGCCGCATCGAGGCGCTGACCGGCGAAGCCGCGCGCCAATGGCTGAACGCCCGGGAGGAACGGTTGCGCGAAGCCGCTGCCGCCCTGAAGGCGAGCCCGGAAGAAGTGCCCGCCCGCGTCGTCGCACTGATCGAGGAGCGTCGCCGCCTCGAACGCGAGCTCGCCGACGCCAGGAAATCGCTCGCGCTCGGGGGCGGCGGCAAAGCCGATGCGGCGGGGCCGGAGCAGGTCGGCGGCCATGGCTTCATCGGGCAGGTCGTGGAAGGGCTCGACCCCAAGGGCCTGCGCGGAGCGGTGGATGATCTGAAGACCCGCGTCGGCTCAGGCGTGGCCGTACTGGTCGCGGTCAATGACGGTCGCGCCTCGGTAGCGGTGGGCGTTACTGACGACCTGACCGGCCGCCGCAACGCCGTCGACCTCGTCAAGCGCGCGGTGGCCGCGCTTGGGGGGCAGGGTGGCGGCGGCCGGCCGGACCTGGCCCAGGGTGGCGGACCGGATGGCAGCCAAGCCCAGGCGGCGGTCGTCGCGGTGCGTGATGCTCTCACCGAAGTCGCTGAGGCAGCTTAGCTTCACGCTCCACTTTCCAGTCGGTTGAGAGGAAGGGACGTCCTTGTCGAAGCACGGCGCAGTTTACGACGCATTGATCATCGGCGGCGGCCATAACGGCCTTGTCTGCGCCTGGTATCTCGCCCGCGCGGGCCTCAAGGTCCGTATCCTCGAACGCCGCGCCGTCGTCGGCGGCGCTGCGGTTACGGAGGAATTCCACCCCGGCTTCCGCAACTCGACGGCGAGCTACACGGTCAGCCTGCTCCAGGCCAAGGTGATCGCAGACATGCGCCTCCACGATTGGGGCTTGCGCGTCGTCCATCGGCCGATCTCCAACTTCCTGCCCTTCGACGACACGCGCTACATGAAGCTGGGCGGTGGCCTTGAACGCACCCAAGCGGAGGTCGCCAAGTTCTCGGCCAAAGACGCAGAGACGCTGCCCGCCTATTACGACGCGCTCGACCGGATCGCCGATGTGCTCCGCGACCTCGCGCTCAAGACGCCACCTAATGCCGGCGGCGGGGTGCAGAACATGATCCGTGCCGCGACGCAGGGATGGGGCCTCCGCAAGCTCGGACTGGAGGCGCAACGCGACCTGCTCGACCTGTTCACCAAGTCCGCGCGCAGCTTCCTCGACGGCTGGTTCGAAAGCGACGAGATCAAGGCCGCGTTCGGCTTCGACGCGGTGGTCGGCAACTATGCCAGCCCCGACACACCCGGCTCCGCCTATGTCCTCCTCCACCACGTCTTCGGCGAAGTGAACGGCGTGAAGGGTGCTTGGGGCCATGCGATCGGCGGCATGGGCGCGATCACCCAAGCCATGCGGCAGGCCTGCGAGGCCGCCGGTGTCGAGATCACTACCGAGGCGCCCGTCGCCCGCGTGCTGGTCGATGGCGGCAAGGCGGCCGGGGTCGTCCTGGAAGACGGGAGTGAAGTCTTTACCAGGCGCGTGGTCGCGAACGTCGGTCCCAAGCTCCTCTACGGCCACCTGATCGACGACGCAGATTTGCCCGCCGACTTCGCCCGCCGCATGAAAAGCTTCAAGACGGGCTCCGGCACGTTCCGCATGAACGTGGCGCTTTCGGAACTGCCGCGCTTCACGTGCCTGCCCGAGCCCGGCGAGCATCTCGCAAGCGGTATCGTGATCGCGCCCACGCTCGACTATATGGATCAAGCTTTCACAGACGCGCGCGCCTTCGGTTGGTCCAGGCGGCCCATCGTCGAGATGCTGATTCCTTCTACACTCGACGACACGTTGGCGCCGAAGGGTCAGCATGTCGCCAGCCTTTTCTGCCAGCAGTTCGCGCCGGTCCTGCCGGGCGGGCGCAGCTGGGCGGAGGAGCGGGACGCCGCTGCCGATACGATCATCGAAACGGTCGAAGCGTTCGCGCCCGGGTTCAAGTCGTCGGTGTTGGGGCGCCTGTCACTGAGCCCGCTCGATTTGGAGGAACGCTTTGGCCTTGTCGGTGGCGACATCATGCACGGCGCGATGTCGATCGACCAGCTTTGGGCCGCACGCCCGGTGCTGGGCCACGGCGCCTATGCCGGGCCGCTGAAGAACCTCTGGATGTGCGGCGCGGGCACCCATCCGGGCGGCGGCGTGACGGGTGCGCCCGGCCATAACTGCGCGCGCGAGATCCTGCGCTCGCGCTAAGGGCGTCCCACTCGCTCGATCAGCGCCGTAGCGGCGGCCGGCGCACGCACCTTGGCGCCGGAGATGAAGAACACGAACACGTCTCGCCCGCCTTGCTCCCACGTCCGCGCCTGTTCGGCCCAGGCGTCCAGCTCGGCGGCGGTGTAGCCGGTGTCCTGCTCCTCCCGGCATTGCTGCAGCCGCGCATAGGTGAACGGCCCGGTCTGCTCCTCGAAGCAGGGGTAATCGTCGGAATGCGCGTACACGACCGAGACGCCGGCGGCTCGCGCGAGATCGAAGAACTCCGGCGTGCGGAAGCTCTCGTGCCGGGGCTCGATCGCGTGGCGCAACGGCACACCGGTCCACTCGTTCGGCAGCAGCGCGAAGAAGGCTTTGATCTCGTCCGGGTCGAACTGTTTCGTCCCCATGAGCTGCCACAGGATCGGACCGAGCTTGTCGCCCAACTCTGTCAGCCCTTGGTCGAAGAAGTTGCGAATGCCTTCTTCGCCTTCGGCCAGATTGCGGCGGTTGGTGCAGAAGCGGCTGGCTTTCAGCGTGTACACGAAGCCGTCCGGCGCGGACTTGCGCCACTTCTCGAACGTGTCGGGCGTCTGCCGCCGGTAGTAAGTGCCGTTGACCTCGATCGCGGTGAGCGCCTGCGTGGCGTGCTCGATCTCTTTGGCATGTGGCAATTTCGGCGGGTAGAAGACGCCCCGCCACGGTTCATAGGTCCAGCCGCCAACGCCCACCCTGATCATGGGGCGGGGCTTAGCGGAGGCCTCGCCTGAGCGCCAGATTGTCGAGGATCATGCCGCCCGCTAGGAACACGCTGCCCGTGCAGGCGAGGAAGAGGAGCGTACCCGGAAAGCCGGGATAGACTTCAAGATAATGGATGCCCCGCTCGCAGGCGCCAAGCGCAAGGGCATAGATCACCAGGAACGCCTCGAAGCGGGTGGTGATGGTGAACAGCGATTTGACCTTGCGCCACATGGGGGCACTAACGCGCAGAGGGCGCCCGACGACAAGGTAAATAAAGGGTTAACGTCAGAGATCCTCGCCCGCCAACCCCAGCATCTCCAGCAGGGCCGCGCGAGCGAGCTCGATCCGACGGTGCAATCCCGGGTCACCCAGATGCGCCGAGTCGATCGTCTCCGGCCATTCCGCCGCAATAACTTCGGCAATGCGGTCGAGCTTGCCCGCGTCTACCATGAAGCGTGGGTCGACCTGGGCCGGATCGCACGCCACCCGAAGGCGGAGACAGGCCGGTCCGCCGCCATTCGCCATGGATTGCCGCACATCGACGAAGTGTGTCGCACGGATGGGCCCGTTCCCTGCGACCAGCTCCTCCAGATAGGCGCGCACCGAAGGCACTGCATGCGCTTCCGTAGGCAGGATCAGCGCCTGTTCGCCCGATGGCAGGGTCACCAGCTGCGCGTTGAACAGGTAAGAGGCGATAGCGTCCGCCAGGCTGACCCTGGCGGCCGGCACTTCGACGATCCGCACCTCGGGCAGCAGCCGCTCCAACTCGGCATAGACACTCGCGCGGTCGTTGAAGGCCTGCTCGTGCGCGAACAGCGTCAAGCCGTCCGCCACCGCCACGACGTCGTTGTGGAAGGCACCGGCTGCAATCGCCTCCTCTGCCTGCTCAACGAACAATGTACGCCCCGGATCGAGCTGGTGGTGCTTGGCCACGGCCTGACAGGCGATCCGGTGCTGGCGGGCGGGGAAGGGGCCGCCTGAACGCCCATAGACGAAAACCTCGACACCGGCCTCCCCGTGCGCCGGCGTCAGCCGCATGTGATTGGCCGCGCCTTCATCGCCGAAGGGGGCGGGGACCGGCCCACGCACGGCGAAGCTCGGACCGGAAAAGGCCAGCTGCAGCTGCTTCAGTGTATTCGGCCACTCATGGCTGCGGTGCGGCATGGTTGCGAGGTTGGCGACCGTGAGATGGCACTTGCCGTCCGCGGTGTCGGGGGCGGGCGAGACAGTCGCCGCATTGGCCGCCCACATGGCGGACGCGCTCATCCCCCAGGCGGGGATCGGCGCATCGCCGGTCATGGTGGCGCCGATCGCGTCGAGCCAGGGCCAGTCCGGACGCGGGTGCGGCAGCAATATGCCCTGTTGCAGCCCGAGCCGCAGATTGTGCCGCATCTTGTCCAACCCTTGCAGCGCCGCGGCGCGCGGGTAGCTGGTGTGATTGGCGTTTTTCGCGGAGGCGAGATTGCCCAGGCTGAGGCCGCCATAGTTATGGCTGGGGCCGATGATGCCGTCGAAATTGATTTCCTGGATCAAGCACTCACTCCCAATCGCCTCGTGCTGGGTAATCCGCTCGTCCCGAGCGAAGTCGAGGGGCGTAGGTACGAGCTTCGGGGCAGCGCCCCTCGACTACGCTCGGGACGAGCGTGGCTTCAAGATCGACCTACGTGCGTGACGGTGCCACCCACCTTGACGCCCAGCAGCCGCGCGCCCGCCTCGTCGATCGCGATCTCGCCGCCGTCCAGCATCTTCACCTCCGCATAGGCCGCGCGCCAGCTCGCCAGCCGGCCCGCCGTGCACAACCGCCGCTCTCCCCCCTCCGCGCCGATCCGGGCGACGCGGGACTCGAGCGCGTCGCGGATCGCCGCGATGCGATCAGTGTGCGCCACCATCGACGGCCCGCCATCGAAGATGTCGATATATTTGTCGTGCACGAACCCCTCATTCTCCAGCATCCGCATCGCTGCGCGGCCGCTCGGGTGCGGAACGCCGATCACCGCGCGCGCGCTTTCCGGCAGCATCGCGGTGTAGATCGGGTGCTTGGGCATCAGATCGGCGATAAACTGGTTGCCATTCACCGCGTTGAATTCGTCGGCTTCTTGGAAGCTCATGCCGAAGAACCTGCCGGCGAGCCCGTCCCAGAATGGCGAGCCACCCGCTTCGTCGATGACACCGCGCAGCTCGGCCAAGGTCCGGTCCGAAAAACGGGCCCGATGGGCCTTGATGAACAAATAACGGCTGCGGGCGAGCAGCATGCCGAGCCCTCCGGCGCGCTCGCGGGGGTGCAGAAACAGGCCGCCCACCTCGCTCGCGCCCTCCAGGTCGGTGGACAGCGTCAGCATGTCGGCGCGGAAGGTCCGGTTCAGCTCCTTCGAGAACTGCGTCAGCGTGCCGATCCGGTAGGAGTAAAAGGGCCAATGCTGGCCCACCATCGTGAACACCTGGCAGGTGCCCCGGATCAGCCCCGTTTCGCTATTCTCCAGTACGAACACGAACAGGTCGTCGCGGTGCTCGTCGGCCTCATGGGTCAGCGCCTCCGTCGACCGGTGGAGCTTGGCGACCAGCGTGTCGCGGGCGGGCGGGAGGTTAGTGAAGCCCCCGCCGGTAAGCTTCGCCAGCTCGTAGAGCGCGTCGAGATCGTCGATCGTTGCAGGGCGGAGATAGCAGCTCAAGGCCGGCCCCGCTCGATCAGGCGCAGGATCGCCACCGTGCTGAGGCAGGCCCGCTCGGGCAGGGACTCGGGGATCAGAAACTCCTCCTCGCTGTGAATGGCGCCGCCGCGTGCGCCCATCGTGTCGACCACCGGCACGCCCTGCGCGGCGATGTTGTTGCCGTCGCACACGCCGCCGGTCGAGCGCCACGCGACCTCAAGGCCGAGATCGGCGCCGCTCTCCCTGACCAGGCCGAACAGCCGTTCGGCGGCGGGGCCGAGCGGCTTGGGCGGGCGGCCAAACCCGCCATGGACATGGATCGACACCTCGCGCTGCGCGGCGACGACGGCAACCGCGCTGTCCAGATGCGAGCGCGCGCGCGTTTCGTCCTCAGGCGTGTGCGGACGGAAGTTGACGCGCAGCACCGCATGGTCCGGCACGACGTTGTTGGGCCCGCCGCCCTCGATCTTGGCCGGATTGACGGACAGGCGCGGGCCGATCGCTTTCTCCAGCCGGAGCGCCAGGTCGGCGGCGGCGAGCACGGCGTTGCGGCCGTCCTCCGGATTGCGGCCGGCATGGGCCGAGCGGCCGGTGATCACGATCGAGAAATTGCCCGAACCCGCCCGCGCGCCGGCGAGCGTGCCGTCGGGCAGCGCCGGCTCATAGGTAAAGGCGGCCGACTTCCCCTGCGCACAGCGCGCGATCAGGCCGGCGGAGGAGGGGGAGCCCACTTCCTCGTCGCTGTCGATCAGCACCTGATAGCCGAAGCGGGCCGCGAGCGGCGTTGTCTCGACCGCCTTCAATGCGGCGAGCATCAGCGCGAGGCCGCCCTTCATGTCGGCGGTGCCTGGGCCATTGATGCGGCCGTCGTCCAGGTAGCGCGTCGTCTGAAACGGGTGATCGGCACCGAATACGGTGTCGTAGTGGCCAGTGAAGAGCAGCTGCACCGGCGCGTCTGGCCGCACAGTCAGCAGCAGGTGATCGCCATGCTCCACCTCCGCGACGCTGCCGTCGGGGCGGACGATGTCGACAGGATTGGGCGCGACTAGTTCCAGCTGGCCCGGAAGCCCGGCGAACGCATCGCCGAGCAGGCCCGCCATCGTCTTCAAACCGGCAAGATTGCGCGACCCGCTATTGACCGCGCTCCAGGCCAGCACCTGATCGAGCATCGGCGCATTCGACGCGACCTCGCAGGCTGCCTTTTCGGTTGTGCTAAGCCCCATGCCCGGCCTCTAACGAGCGCGATGGAGGAAGCCAAGAACACCAACCCACCACCGACTGGGCTGAGCTTGTCGAAGCCCTCACTCTCTTCACGAAGCTTGAGAAAGAAGAAGGGAGGGCTTCGACAGGCTCAGCCAAGTCGGTGGAAGGCGCGGTGCCTTATTTGCAGAGTCCGAGGGCGTTGTAGGCGCTCTGCAAGGTCGGCGCCGCCAACGCCCGAGCGCGCTCGGCCCCGCGCTCGAGCACCGCGTCCAGCGCGGCCGTGTCGCCCTTCAGCTCCAGGAACCGCGCCCGGATCGGCCGCAGCGTCTCGACCAGCCGCTCGGCCAGCGCAGGCTTGAACGCGCCGAAGCCCTGGCCCGCGAACTGCGCCAGCACCTGCGCCATGCTCTCGTCGCCCAGCGCCGCATAGACCGAGACGAGGTTCCGGGCCTCGGGGCGGGCTTCCAGGCCCTCCGCCGTCTCCGGGAGCGGCTCGGGATCGGTCTTCGCCTTACGGATTTTCTGCGCGATCGTGTCGTCGTCGTCCGTCATGTTGATGCGAGAGGCATCGGACGGGTCGGACTTGGACATCTTGGCCGTGCCGTCGCGCAGGCTCATGATCCGCGCGGCGGCTGGCGGTACGATCGGCTCGGGCAGCGTGAAGAGCTCGACCTCATAGTCGGTGTTGAACTTGGTCGCGATGTCCCGGGCGAGTTCCAGATGCTGCTTCTGATCCTCGCCGACGGGCACGTGTGTCGTCTGGTAGATCAGCACGTCGGCCGCCTGCAGCACCGGATAGGCATAGAGGCCGATGCTCGCGCCTTCGCGGTTCTTGCCGGACTTTTCCTTGAACTGCGTCATGCGGTTCAGCCAGCCGATCCGCGCCGTGCAGAAGAGCAGCCAGGCCAGCTCCGCATGCGCTGGCACCCGTGCCTGGTTGAACAGGATCGCCTTGTCCGGGTTCACGCCTGCTGCGATCAGCGCCGCCGCCATCTCGCGCGTATTGGCGGTCAGCTCGGCGGGTCTGTTGTAGACGGTGATCGCGTGCAGGTCGGCTAGGAAGTAGAGCGTCTCGCCGCCCGCATTCTCGTCCTGCATGCGCGCCCAGTTGCGGATCGCGCCCAGATAATTGCCGAGGTGGAGGTTGCCGGTCGGCTGGATCCCGGAGACAATGCGCATCAGGCCGGCTTCTTCTTTCGCATAAGGATGAGGATGTCGTCCCGGTTGATGCCGCCGATCACCCAGGCGACGGCGAAATAGACGATTGCACCAGCGCCGGTGATTGCTCCGACGGCCAGCAACCGCCGTCCGGTCGAGCCCGCGAACCAGCCCGCCAGGGCATCGCTGACAAACCAGATCACCGCAGCCATCAGCGCGCCGGCGACGAGCTGGCGCAGAATGCGTCCCCACAGCCAGCCCTGCACGTGGAAATGCCCGCGCCGGGCGAGGATCACGTAGAGCGCCAGCATGTTGAGCCAGGCAGTAAGCGCGGTGGTGGTCGCCAGTGCGACAATCCCCAGCACCGGGATCAGCGCGAAGTTGAGCACCACGCCCAGCACCAGCATGGCCACCGCGATCCAAACCGGCGTCTTCACGTCCTTGCGCGCGTAGAAGCCCGGGGTCAGCACCTTGATCAGCACATAGGCGGGCAGGCCCGCGACGATGATCGACAGCACAGTCGCGGTGATCCGGGCATCTTCGGCCGTGAATTTACCGCCCTGGAACAGCGCCGCGGTCAGCGGTCCCGCCGCGACGGCAAGCGCGATCGCCGCAGGTAGCGTCAGCAGCATCGACAGTTCCACCGCCTGGCTTTGAATCCGCGCCGCGTCGGTGCTGTCGCCGCGATCGACCGAGCGGCTGACCGCCGGCAGGATCGCAGTCCCGAGCGCCGATCCGATGATCGCGAGCGGCAGCTGGTTCAACCGGTCCGCAAAGCCCAGATAGACCAGCGAACCCTCCGGCAGGCTGGTTGCGAAATAGGCGTAGAAGAACTGGCTGAGATAATAGATGCCGCCGCCGATCGTCGCCGGCAGGATCAGGATCAGCAGCTCTCTCACGCGCGGTGTCATGCGTGGCAGGCGCAGCCCGATCTTCATGCCCGCCCGGTGCGTCGCCCACCAGCACAGGCCCAGCTGCAGCACGCCGCCCACGATCACGCCCCAGGCCGTGGCTTCGGCCGTCTCGGGCCCGCCTTCATGGTGCAGCAGCAGGGCGCCGATCAGCGCAATGTTGAGCAGGGTGGGCGCGAAGGCCGCGGCGACGAAGCGCGTCAGCGAGTTCAGCACGCCCGAGAAGAGCGACACCAGGCTGATCAGCAGCAGATACGGGAAGGTCACGCGCGAAAGCTCAACCGCGAAGGCGAACTTCTCCGGGTCGTCACGCCAACCCGCCGCCAACAGCCACACGAAGCCCGGCATGAAGATCATGAACACGGCGGTGATGACGAGGAGGATCGGCATGAACACCGACAAAACTTCCTCGGCAAAGACGCGCGCGTCTTCGTGGCCGTCGTCCTTGTTCAGATACTGGCTGAACAAAGGCACGAAACCCGATGAAAAGGCGCCCTCTCCGAACAGTCGCCGAAACAGGTTGGGGATTGTGAAGGCGAGGATGAACACATCCGCCGCCATCCCCGCGCCCAGCACGCGCGCGAAGATCATCTCGCGCGCAAAGCCGAACACGCGGCTGACGAGCGTCAGTCCGCCGATCGTTCCCGTCGCCTGGATGAGCCGCATGGATCAGGTCCTCGCGCGGCGAGGACTCAAGCCTGGCCCGCCGCTTCGCCCTGCGCCAGCTGCCCGGCCTGCTGCGCCTGCTGCATGTAGAGGCCGGCGAAATCGATCGGCTCCAGCATCAGCGGCGGGAAGCCACCGTCGCGCACTGCATCGGCCAGCACGCGGCGGGCGAACGGAAAGATCAGGCGCGGCGCCTCGGCATAGCAGAAGGGCTGGATCTGGTCTTCGGGCACATTGCGGATGCCGAAAAGGCCCGCATAGGAAAGGTCGACGGCGAAGGCGACGCCCTGGTCGCCATGCGCCTTGACGTCGATCTTCAGCACCACTTCCCAGACGTCTTCGGCGGCCTTGTTGGAGCTGATGTTGAACTGCACGTCGATCTGCGGCTGCACCTGCCACTGGTAGACGGCCGGAGAGTTCGGGTTCTCGAACGACAGGTCCTTCACATATTGCGAGATGATGCCGACCTGCGGCAGGTTGTCCGCGCCGTTCGCGAACGTTTCCTCGCCCTGCGCGCCGAATTCTTCAGCCATGTTCCTGTTGAACCTTCCCGTGATCTGGTGGAGAGCCGCTTGGGCTTCGGCCCGCGCGGTTAGCAGCATGGGGCTGGCCGGGCAATGCTTCGAAGGATCGGAACCCCTTCCCCAAGCATTTGAAAGACACGGCCGTCGCGCCTATGTTGCGTCGGTTCTGCACTGGCGGAGGTTTGGTGGTCGGTATCGTTCTCCTCGCGATGGTTGCGGCGTTTCTGGCGCTGCGGCTCTACATGGTGCTCGGCAAGCGGAGCGGCCATGAACAGGCGCTGCCGCCCAGCCCTCCCGAGGATCGTTTGGTCCCCGCCCAGTTGCGAACCCAGCCTGAGGTCGTGGCGGAGGCCGCGCAGCCGAATGACAGCCTGATCGATGCGAGCGCCGCGACCGGCGTCCGGGCCATCCTGGCCGCCGACAACAGCTTCGACGTCGCCCGCTTCCTCGATGGTGCCAAGTCCGCCTATCGCATGATCCTGGAAGCCTTCTGGCGTGGCGACGAGGAAGAGCTGGCCTGGCTGGTCGGGCCGGAGGTGCGCGAGGCCTTCACCCACGCGATCGCCGAACGCCGCGAAGCTGGCCATACGCTGGAGAACCGCGTTGTGTCCATCGAGAGCGCGCGGATCGAGGGCGCTCGGCTTGAAGGCAAGGTCGCGCTCGTCACGGTCCGCATCGTGGCCGACATCGCCGCCGTCACGCGGGATGCAGATGGGAACGTTATCGCCGGAACGCTGGAGGATGCCGTCTCCACCGACGACATCTGGACGTTCAGCCGCAACCTCAAGGATGCGGACCCGAACTGGGTGCTGGTCGAGACCGACGAGGCCGCGTGAGGTTCAGCCGGGGGGCGATAGCGCTGGCGCTGCTGCTGGGCGCTTGCGTTCCCAAGCCCCGCACGCCTGCGCCGATCCCCGCTCCGGTGCCGGCGCCCACGCCCACGCCCACACCGACGCCGCGACCCACTCCGGCGCCTGAGCCGGCCAACGCTGTCAGCGTCGGCATTCGTCCTGGGCCGCCGATTTCCACCCTTCCGATCACGCCCGAGCAATCGGCGCGGGCGCTAAGCGCGTTCCGTATCAGCTGCGGAAGCCTGCAGCGCCGCCGCGACACCAGCGGGATCGCGGCCGATTGGCGCAGTGTTTGCGCGCAGGCGGCAGGAGCCTCCGACCCGCATGCCTTCTTCCTCTCCGCCTTCGAAAGCGCGGAGGTTGCCGACGGCGCGGCGATGGTCACCGGCTATTACGAACCGGAGATCGCTGCGTCGCGTGAGGAGGTCCCCGGGCTGGTTCCGGTGCTGCGCATGCCGGCCGACCTTGTCGAAAGCGAGGTGCCGGTCTGTCCGCCTTCGGTCGACCCGGTGACCGGCCAGCCGAATCCGGCTGCCTGCCCATTGCAGAAGCGGCGCGGGCGGATCGTCGATGGCCAGTATATTCCCTATTATGACCGTTCCGAGATTGAGGCGGGCGCGCTCGCGGGGCAGGGCCTCGAGATCGCCTGGGCCGACCCGATCGACTTGTTCTTCCTCCAGATCCAGGGTTCCGGCCGCCTGCGTTTCGCCGACGGCAGCATCATGCGCATCGGCTATGCCGGGCAGAACGGCCATCCGTACACCGGCATCGGCCGGGTCATGCGTGATCGGGGCCTGCTCGGCGATCAATCCGCCAGCATGCAGAATATGGTCGCCTGGCTGCGCGCCAATCCGGAACCGGGACGGGCGCTGATGAACGAGAACCGTTCCTACGTGTTTTTCCGGGAGCTGACCGGGGCCGGGCCGCTCGGCGCGCTTGGTCTGCCGGTGACGCCACGCGGCACCGTAGCCGCCGACCCGCGCTATGTGCCGCTGGGCGCGCCGGTCGTGGTCGATGTCGAGCACGCAGTGGCCGACGGGCTCTGGATCGCGCAGGATACCGGCGGCGCGATCAAGGGCCCGAACCGCTTCGATACCTTCTGGGGCCCGGGCGAGGAGGCGGCGCGCATCGCCGGTGGCCTGCTCAGCCGCGGACGCTCCTGGCTGCTGCTTCCCCTTGGTACGCTGGATCGCCTCGCCCAGGGAGGGCCGCGTGAAGAATCGCCCGCTCAGCGCTGAGGAGTCGGCGCTATGGGCTAGGGTGATTGCAACGGTTGAGCCGCTGGAGGGGAGGGTGCCGGTTTCCCCACCCACTCCGTTCGTTTCGAGCGAAGTCGAGAAACCCGCCCTTCCGAGCCCGACAGCCCGCTTCTCGACTTCGCTCGAAGCGAGCGGAGCTAGGAAGGTCACCCAGGTTTCTGCCAACACCCTCGACGGCTCCTGGGATCGTCGCCTCGCCCGGGGCATGGTCCAGCCGGACCTTACGATCGATCTGCACGGCCACACGCTGGACAGTGCCTATCGCACGCTTGACGCCGGTCTCGACCAGGCGATCGCTCGAGGCGCGCGGATGCTGCTGCTGGTCACCGGCAAGCCGAGGGCGCAGGGGAGCGGGCGCGGCGCAATCCGGGCTGCGGTCGGCGATTGGCTCGCCGCCTCGCGCCACGCGGGCGACATCGCGGCCGTTCGCGGCGCGCATCCGCGGCACGGCGGCACGGGGGCGCTCTACATCATCCTGAAGCGCCGGCGCACGAACTCTTAACTCCTTCTCGGCCATGGTGCGCGTGCACTGACGAGGATCCGGGCACCGCAACGATGGAAGGTTTGTCGCTGAAGAGCAGGGCGATCGCGTTCGCCTTCGCGACCGGCGCGATTGCCTTCATCCTGGCCCTGTTCGCCGGCGCGCAATCGGGCTTCCAGACAGGCGATTTCACTCGTGCCGTGATCCTGGCGATCGTTTGCGGCGTGATGAGCTGGGCCTCGGCGGAACGCGCGATCGCTGGCTATGCCGAAGCAGTCGACGACTCGATCGAACGCCTGTCCCAGGCGGCGGAAGGAGACCTCAGCTCGCCGACGCCGAGCCGGGTGGCTACCGTGCTCCCGGAACTCGCGCATTCACTGGATGGCCTCCTCGCCCAGGTTCGCAGCAACCTGGATTCGGCACAAACGCTCGCTCACTTCGACAGCGTTACCCAGTTGCCCAATCGCGCCCACTTCCGCCGCGAGGCAGGCCGCATCCTGGATGCGCTGCCAACCGATGCACTCGCCGGCCTGTTCTTCATCGATCTCGACAAGTTCAAGGCGGTCAACGACAGTTTCGGCCACGCGCAGGGCGACCAGCTGCTGATCAAGGTCGCCGATCGGTTGCGCCAGCTCGCGGCGCCCGGAGGCGGCCCTTTCGAACAACCGCCGCTGATCGGCCGCCTTGCCGGCGACGAGTTCACGATGTTCGTGCCCAGCCTGCAATCCCGCGACGAGGCGGAGCGGATCGGCGACGCCCTGCTGGATGTGCTGAGCGAACCCTATGAGCTGCGCGGGCATGACGTGGAGGTGGGCGCCTCTATCGGTGTCGCCCTTCGCCCGGACCAGGGCCGCTCCCTGCATGACCTGATGCGGGCCGCCGACATCGCCATGTACGAGGCCAAGGCAGGCGGGCGCGGGCGCTGCCAGCTCTTCACGCCCAGCCTCGCTGCTCGGCTCGCCGACAATCTCCGGCTGGAGCGGGAGCTTCGCACGGCCGTCGAGGACGAACAGTTCGTGTTCCTCTTCCAGCCACAGGTG